>VAPL010054313.1_pt1 | contig 45754 bp, 45 predicted proteins | sample 3395061 | NCBI WGS metagenome assembly VAPL01 (sample SAMN08290444, study PRJNA428436) | hydrothermal vent metagenome | isolation source: Deep-sea hydrothermal vent chimney 2 | place: Pacific Ocean: Juan De Fuca Ridge | depth 2182 m m | reverse complement strand
ATCATTGTTCCCAAAGGGTTTTCAGAGCTTTCCTTATACTTCATAAAATTCACTTGCATTATCTCGATAGTGCTTCATAAATTTTATTCGCCTAAGAAAAGTTCTGAAAATTTTGATGTGAATGAATTAATAGAGATGCCCTTTAGTATTTAAAGATTGAGAATTAATAATTTTATTCAAATAATGGTCTACTATTCGCATTTGGTTTGTTATTTTTGTACTATAATGTTTTCAAATATTTTAAGATGAACTTACACGAATATCAAGGAAAAGAAATATTAAACAGTTTTGGCGTTAGAATTCAGCGTGGTATGGTTGCTCATAATCATAAAGAAGCTGTAGAAGTTGCTAAACAGTTGGCAACTGAAACCGGAACGGGTTGGTGGATTATTAAAGCACAAATTCATGCCGGTGGGCGTGGTAAAGGAGGTGGCGTAAAACTAGCTAAAAGTTTAACAGAGGTTGAAACAATTTCTGAAGATATTATCGGAATGATGCTAAAAACACCACAAACTCCACCTCAAGGAAAAAAAGTAAATCAAGTATTAATTGCTGAAGATGTTTATTATCCCGGAGATAATGAACCAGAAGAATATTATATGTCAGTCTTGTTAAATCGTGAAACAGGTAAAAATATGGTGATGTATTCTACCGAAGGAGGTATGGATATTGAAGCTGTTGCTGAAGAGACACCACATTTAATTTTCACAGAAGAAATTGACCCATTGATTGGATTATTGCCTTTTCAAGCACGAAAAATTGCCTTTAATTTAGGCTTATCCGGTAGTGCATTAAAGGAAATGGTAAAGTTTGTTTCTGCCTTATATACAGCTTTTATAAAATCTGATTCTTCAATGTTTGAGATCAATCCTGTATTGAAAACCTCAGATGATAAAATTTTAGCAGTTGATGCTAAAGTTACCTTAGATGATAATGCATTATTCAGACATAAAGATTATGCTGAAATGCGTGATTTACGTGAAGAAAACCCTATTGAAGTTGAAGCTAAAGCTGCAGGATTAAATTATGTTGATCTTGAAGGGAATGTTGGTTGTATGGTAAACGGAGCTGGATTGGCAATGAGTACAATGGACTTGATCAAACAAGCAGGAGGAGAGCCGGCAAACTTTTTAGATGTTGGTGGTACTGCTGATGCTAAACGTGTTGAAACAGCCTTTAGAATTATTTTAAAAGATACGAATGTCAAAGCAATTTTGGTAAATATTTTTGGTGGTATTGTACGTTGTGATAGAGTAGCACAAGGTATTGTTGATGCCTATACCAATATGGGAGATGCTATAAATGTACCAATTATTGTACGTTTACAAGGTACCAACGCTAAAGAAGCAAAAGAGTTGATTGATAACAGTGGTATGGAAATTATTTCTGCTACTGAGTTTCAAGAAGCTGCCGATAAGGTACAGGAAGTGCTTTCTTAAAAAAGCATGTCATTCCTGCGAAGGCAGGAATCTGGTGAATAAAAGTTAAAAAGAGCTGATTTTCAGCTCTTTTTCTTTTACCTTGAAAAACCACCTGCTTAGCTGGTGGTGATGTTTGGCTTTGTCTATTTTTTCAGACCTGTCAGGTTTTCATCCCGAAATCTCGGGACTGACAGGTCTTGATGCTAAAGAAACTATGTGATTTTGAACTAACATAAGTTATTTTTATCATGTACTTAGGATTTTTACTGTAAACCCAAATCAATGAACCAACTACCAAGACTTACTGTTAAAGAATTACGCAACGAAACTCTCAAATTTTTTAACCTAGAAAAAGGAATCGCATTTACATATGTGTCAATGTTTAAGAAACCTTTAGAAACTATTAAAACATATCTAGGTTTTGATAGAAAGAAATTTTATAACCCTTTAAATTACCTTTTATTTGGAATAGCTGTATATACAATAATGTTTAGGTTGCATCCAAGTTTTAAATCTTTTGTTGAGTTTGCACAAAAGTCGAATGCCAAAAGTTTAGCGCCTTTAGAAAAACTGTTTGATGTTTCAATTATTGTTCCAATGAATCAAGCACAAGAGATTTATTTTTCCTACCAAAATATTTTTTATTTAATTTCTATTCCAATTATGAGTATAATAACATTTTGGTTATTTAAAAAGAAATATAATTATGCTGAAAATTTGGCTATTAACTCTTTTGTATTTGGTACAACAATGTGGACCAGTGTTATTTTAAGTGTTGTAACACTTTTTTTAAATAGTTTTATTGTAATATATATTATTATGACTATTTCAATACTATTATTGATTTATTTATATCATAAAATATTTCAAATCAATTGGTATAAAGCTCTTGGTACAATGCTTTTAGTATATTTTATAACTACAATTGTAGGTATGTTTTTTCAATATGGATTAGCTATATATTTTTCTATAACAGCTACATAAATTTCCCAAAGAAAATAGCATTCATCATCAATTTATTAGTACCATACCAAAAAGCTCTAAAGTTTGTGTTATCAGTAAACACAATTACTTTGCCCTTACCCAATTTGGCAGTTTTAAAAGGAATGGTTTCACTCATTATTTTTAAGTTTTCTTTTGAAATATAACCACTTAACAATGGATTTTTAGTGTATTGTATTGCGCTTTTATAAGTTTTAATACTATCTGGTTTAATAAATACAGTTGTATTTCTAAACAAGGCTATTTTATGTTGGTTATAACCAAAGTTTATTGGATGTGTTCTATCAAGTTCAGCTTCAAAAATGGCACCGCCAATTACTTGGGCACCTTTTAAATTTTGGCGTTGATCAAAAACTACATTTTTGGTTTTAGCTTTAGATTTTTTTAGATCTAGAGATATAAATTTGTTTGTATTCAACCATTTTAAACTATTTCTATAGCCTATTAATATACCTCCATTTTTTACAAAGGTTTTTAAATTTTCTTTGCTATTGTTTAATATACTGCCAGAAGTATTAGGTATAATAATGGTTGTATATTTACTTAAATTAGTATTATTTAGATTTCTAGTATCTAATTTTGTTATTGGTATTTGATATCGTGTGTCTAGTAAATGCCAAATTTCACCGGCATCATAAGAAGTGATACCATCACCAACCAACACCGCAATTTTAGGTTTTTTAACTACTTTAAAAGTTGAACTTCCTAAATCAATACCTTCAGTTAATCCGGTATTTGCAGCATTGATATTTACACCGGTTTCATCAGCTATTTTCTTTAATAAAGAATAAATTTCATCAGTAGATAATTGTTGATTTTGAACAGGAATCATAATTGTACCATAATCATAATTTTTCCCTTTAAGGTTAAAAGGTTGCATAGCTACTTTTGCCCTCAACCCTTTTTTTAAGACACTATATAATGCTTTGGGTGTATAATACTCATTCCATTCAAATAAGTAGGCATAATTACTTTTTGCAGATACTGTTCCTTTTGGGAATGATAGATCAGTTACTTCATTACCAAGATTTGATATTTTTGAGGTATATGAATAACTGATATTGAATGCTAACGGAAGTGTCCAAGCAGAAACATCATAAAATAAGCTATCTTTAAATGTGGTACGTTTTTCAAACATACCTTTGATCATACGATAGTTCGGTTGGTTTAACGGAATTATATAACTACTTTCATTATTGTTATTTTTATAAAATTTAATTTTCTGACGTTTAAGCATTTCAGCAAAATGAAATGTTTTTGTTTTATTGCTTATATCACCAAAAATAATTGCTTTGTTCTTATCTCTAATAATTTCTTTTTGAGCATTTTTATAAAAATTGCGTTGATACTCTAATAAATCAGTCCGCATATTTTTACCCGCTTTTAATGTAGAAAGTGCAGCAGTAAATTGATTTCTAATAGCAAAAGGGAATGTCAAAACTCCATTATCGCTTTGTTGTGCATGACCTCGAGCACTTGCTTGCTCAAATAAAATACCGATGCCGCCATTAATATCCGGAAAGGTAGAACCTTTACCGTAATAAAAATCATCAAAGCTTTCTTCAGAATAATATAACGAACCAATCTTATCAAAAGCTTTTGCATGATATTCGCCTATTTTAGCGGTTAGTTCTTGATTTAATTTAGGCGTTAAGGGATGTGTTCTTGATGGTATACCGGGCTGAAAAAAGAAAGTGGCATTTGTACCCATTTCATGATGATCTGTCAAAATATTAGGTTTCCATTGATGAAAGCTCTTAATACGTACTTTAGACTCCGGTAGTTGGGATACCAACCAATCTCTATTCATATCAAACCAGTAATGATTTGTTCTACCTTTTGGCCAGGCTTCATTATATTCTCTATCGCTATTATCTGTACTTATATTCTGATTTTTGTGCGTATTTACCCAGGATGCAAAACGATTTAATCCGTCCGGGTTGTAAGAAGGGTCAAATAATATAACAGTATTGTCTAATAATTCATTGATATAATCACTCTGGGCGGCAGCTAAATAATAAGCAACTAATAAACTGGCATTGGTGCCACTCGGTTCATTGCCATGTATAGAATAACCTTGATATATAACCAAAGGCATTTCATTAATATTTAACGAAGATGATAGTGAAGCATCTGATAATTTTAAATGTTCATTTCTAATGGACTCAATATTCTGATGATTTTTTGGAGAGGTTATAGTCAATAATAAAAGTGGTCTACCTTCGTAGGTTGTTCCTCTATTTTCTATTGTTATTCTATCAGATGTTTTAGCTAACACTTTCATGTATTCAACTAATTTATCATGTGATACATGCCAATCACCAACTTGAAACCCAATGATACTTTCCGGAGTTGGTATATCTGTATTGTAAGAAATATCTTGAGGTAAATAATAGTTTAGATCTACTTTTTGTTGGGCAAAAATTGTTGATAGGCTTATAAAAATTAATAAGGAGAGTATTTTTTTCATTTGAGTTGATTTTTTTATTTCTATTACTGAAATTGATATATACTATAACTGTACAATCAAAATGGTGATGATTTTTAAAAAGATTATTTCAAGTAAATATATAAAAAAAACCGTTCACCTAAATAATCCTGGAGAACGGTTCTTACTTGAATTAGTAATCTTTAAATATCTTCGAAATCTATATCTGTAAAACTTTCAGTTGATTTTTCTTTTTCTTCTTCTGTAACAACTTCTTCGCTAGGTTTTTGATAATCTTTTTGATGACGGTCAGAAATAACTTCCTCACCTTTTTCATCAATAATATAACTTGTAGCCTTAGCTAACATCTCATTAAATTCATTAAAATCTTCTTTGTATAAGTAAATTTTATGTTTTTTATAATGAAAAGAACCATCATCATGAGTAAATTTTTTACTCTCTGTAACTGTTAAATAATAATCACCCGCCTTAGTTGCTCTTACATCAAAAAAATAGGTTCTTCTTCCAGCTCTTAATACTTGAGAAAAAATTTCTTCTTGTTCTATATATTCTCTTTCACCCATAATAATCTTATACTTTTGTTAATCTTGATTTTTTATTAGACACAAATCTATAAAAATAAATGACTTGTACAATATTTTATTTATTTTCTTTTTTAAAGAAGTTCTTATTAATCAATAATTTGTTCGGTAAGTTGTTGGTTATAAAGATCTTGATAAAAACCTGCTTGGTTAGATAGTTCATTATGTGTGCCTTTTTGAATAATTTCTCCTTCATTAAGTACAATTATGAAATCAGCATTTTTAGTTGACGATACTCTATGACTTATTATTATAGTAGTTTTACTTTTACTAATTGAATTCAAATTATTGAGAATTATTTCTTCAGTTTCAGTATCTACTGCTGATAAACAATCATCAAAAATAAGTATTTGAGGTTCTTTTATAATTGCTCTGGCAATAGAAATGCGTTGTTTTTGCCCACCGGATAAGGTTACACCCCTTTCACCTACAAATGTATCATAAGAATTGGTAAATTCTTCAATATTATTGTGAATATGAGCATTAGTTGCAGCATTTATAATAATCTCATTTACAGCATCCTCATTACCAAATTTAATATTGTTTTTTATAGTATCTGAAAACAAAAATGCCTCTTGTGGTACAAATCCTATACTTTTACGAAGATTGGTTAAGTTTATATCTTTAATGGGTATATTATCAATTAAAATTTCTCCTTTCTCTATATCATACAATCTGGAAATTAAGTTGGCGATAGTAGATTTTCCTGAACCTGTTTTACCTAAAATGGCAAGTGTTTTTCCTTTATCAATAATAAAACTAATATTTTTTAAGGCTGTGATGTTTGTATCATCATAGGTTATAGAAACATTTTTAAATTCAATTTTTCCTTCTATAATTGATTCTTTATCAATTTGATTTTGGACTTCAGGCACTACATTTAAAAACTCATTGATCCTTTTTTGAGAAGCTTCTGCTTGTTGCACCATAGAGGTTACCCAACCTATTACAGCTACAGGCCAAGTAAGCATATTTACATAAATAATAAATTCTGCGATAACACCAAAACTCTCAATTTGCCCGTTTATATAACGCATGCCTCCTACATAAATGACTAAAATATTACTTGCTCCGATAAGTAATATCATTAACGGAAAAAATAATGCTTGTGCCTTATATAATGAGATATTCTTCTCTTTACTTTCATTTGCAAGTATATCAAAATCATTAAATGAATGTTTCTCGATACTATATGCTTTAATCACATTTACACCAGAAAAAAATTCTTGTGTAAAAGTTGTCAATTTTGATAAATACTCTAGTACTATTTTACTTCTTTCATTTATTACTTTACTTAAAATATAAATTGAAACCGAAAGTACTGGTAGTGGTAATAAGGTGTACAGTGAAAGTGTGGCATCTATTTGTACCATATAAGGAATTACAATCACAAAAAGTGTAATTATATTGATAGAATACATAATTGCAGGACCAAAATACATTCTTACCTTACTAACGTCTTCACTAATTCTATTCATTAGATCTCCTGTTCTATTTTTTTTATAGAAGTTCAATGATAAGCGCTCATATTGTTCAAAGATCTCATTTTTAAGATCAAATTCTATTAAGCGAGACATAACAATTATCATCTGACGCATTAAAAAAGTAAAAGCGCCAGAAAGAAGAACAGCTCCTAAAATCATCAATATATTTATTAACAATTTATTTTTAACAACCTCTATATCAGAAATATCACCATCAATATATTTTTCAACTACATTTAGTGATTTACCAATTAATCTTGGTGTAAAAAGAGATAAAATTCTAGCGATAATAGTGCAAATGATACCAATTATTAATCGATATTTATATTTGTAGAAAAATTTATTTAAATAACGTAATGCTTTCAAAAACGATTTAATTTTTTACGATAATAAGAAATTAAATAATGATTATAATATACTTAAAGTTAATAATCTCTTAAATTAATTTTATTGATAATATATATTTTGTCACCACTTTCTAATACTTTAACTTTGCATCGATTTTTTGTAATTACGAAGATACATGATTTAAGATTATAGTTTAGACAAAGTAATGAGTTTAATCTGACACAATTATAAAAATTTGTATATCAATTAAAACTGACAATATTATTCATGCTTAATAGAAGACATATCAGAGTAAAAGTAATGCAATCTGTTTATGCAATGATTCAATCTAAAAGTGATGATTTAGCGAAAGAAGAAAAATTTTTAGAATTCAGTATTTCCGGTATATACGATTTATACATATTGATGTTAAGTTTATTTATTGAAATTAGAAATTTAGCTGAAGTAAATCAAGAAATTGCAAAGAAAAAACATTTAGCGACTTCTGAAGAGCTGAATCCTAATCGAAAATTTATTGATAATCAATGGTTGCAAAATCTAAATAATAATAGTTCATTGCAATCATATATTAAAAATTATAAGCTGGTAAATTGGAAAGAAGACAATGAATATGTTAGATTGATTTTCGATCAAATCAGAAAAAGTGACATTTATGAAAATTATATTAATTCAGATAATGTTTTGTCATATAAACAAGAATTAGAATTTATAAATAATATTTATACAGAAATAATTGCTCCAAATGGAAAATTATTTGATTATTTTGAAGGAAAAAATTTAAGTTGGGTAGACGATATTCCATTTGTGAATACTTGGATGTTAAAAAACCTTAAAAAAATTAAATCTGATACAATTTTCAGTAAAGAAAAGTTATATAAGGACGAAGATGATAAAAAGTTTGCTATTGATCTTTTCAAAAAAACGGCTTTACATCATACTGAGTTTAATAATGATATTGATAGAATGACCCCTAATTGGGATACAGATAGAATTGCTGAAGTTGATTTTATTCTAATGAAAATGGCTTTGATTGAGTTTGTACATTTTCCTTCAATACCAACTAGAGTGACAATTAATGAATATATTGAAATAGCAAAAGATTATTCAACAGTTAAAAGTGGTTTTTTTATCAATGGTGTTTTAGATAAATTATTAAAAGATTATATCGTGACAAATAGAATTGAAAAAATTGGGAGAGGGTTACTATAATATTTTATATTTTTGCAATCAAAATAAAACTAAAATGAAACGAATATTAATAAATTTTAAAATTATGTTTACATAAGAGAATATTTAATCTCGAGGCTTTGGGATTAATATGAGAACGTAGTGGTCATACACGTTCTCAATTTTATAATTAATTTAATGTCAAACAATTACTAAAATTTAAACATGTGAATAAAATAATAGGATTATCAATGTTAATTATGTTTTCAATTACATCATGTAAAGAAAATGTCACCAATAAAATAAATAAAGAAAATTTAGAAGTAGCCAAAAAGCGAGATTATAATACGACAGAAGGAGCAGCGGCTGTAACTTTTTCGAAAAAAGAACATGATTTTGGAACAATAAATGAAGGCGATATAGTTGAGACAACATTTAGTTTTACAAATACCGGTAAATCAGAACTAATCATTACCAATGCAACTGCGACTTGTGGTTGTACGGTACCAGAATGGCCTAGAGAGCCAATTGCTGTTGGTGGGTCAGGTGAGATAAAAGTTAAATTTGACTCGTCTGGAAAACCAAATAATCAAAGAAAAACAGTTACATTAACTACCAATACTGCTCAAGGTAAAGAAACTGTAGTTATTAAAGCACAAGTAACACCAAAACAAAAAAAATAATCAAAAATATGTTTCAAGTTATATTCTTACAAACTGGAGGTAGCGGAATAGGTAATTTTATTATGATTCCGTTAATGTTATTGGTTGTTTATCTATTTATGATAAGACCACAGGTTAAAAAGCAAAAGAAAGAGAAAGAGTTTCAAGCATCTATTAAAAAGGGCGCAAAAGTTATTACTACTAGCGGAATTCATGGTAAAATAGTTGAGTTAAATGATGGCATTTGCGTATTAGAAACCGGTGCAGGAAAAATTAAGTTTGAACGCTCAGCAATTTCTATGGAGTTGAGTAAAAAGTATCAAAACCAAATAACAAAAAAATAGAAAATATAGTATCAAAATAATGAAGTGAGTTTTATTGGTTTAAAACTCACTTTTTTTATTTAAATTTAGTCAATATTTTAATATGTCATCTAAAAAAAATAAAAGAACAAATACCTTAAAGAATGGTAGAAGATCAAAAATGCTATTGGTATTTTTAGGGATTTCTTTTTTGTTTTGGATGCTGATAAAATTATCTAAAGAATATACAGATGTTGTTCAGTTTAATGTAAATTATTCTAATTTACCGGAAGGTAAAATATTGCAGAAAAAACCCCAAAAGTATTTAGATATTACTGTAAAAACACATGGTTTTAACCTAATTAAATATCATCTCAATAAAAGAGATGTGAATGTTGATCTACATACTGTCAGACGTAAGAAAGGATTAATTTACTATCAATTAGCTAATGAATTATTACCACAAATACAACAACAGGTAACATCAGATGTTGAAGTTCTACTTGTACAACCAGATTCGTTGTATTATCATTTAGGCATTAGTAAAACTAAAAAAGTATTGGTAGAACCAGATATTAATATTCAATATCAATCGGGTTATAACTTATTAGGAGATTTAAAAGTTGAACCCAATTTTGTTTCTATATCTGGTCCGGAAGTTATCATTGATTCTATTACTTCAATAAGAACGAAAGCTACTACATTAACAAATGTCAATTCATCTATAGAAGAAAAAATATCAATTGTGACTTTAGAAGAAAATTCAAGGATCAGTTATTCTGTAGATGAAGTTATGATAACCGGTGTAGTTGAAAAGTTTACGGAAGCTAAATTAAAATTACCTTTTACAATTAAGAATTTACCTCGAAATTATAATATAACTACTTTTCCTGATCAGGTTGAAGTTATTTTTAAAGTAGGTTTGTCTGATTATAATAAAATAAATAAAAACGATTTTAAAATAAATTGTGATTATAGAAGAACAGTTAAAGATGGTCTGACATATCTAATTCCTGAAGTAGTGTCAAAGCCTTCAATAATTTCCGAAATTAAAATTGTACCTAACCAAATTGAATATTTAATAAAAGAATGATTATAATTGGTCTAACAGGAGGCATAGGAAGTGGTAAAACCACGGTAGCTAATTATTTTATCGAATTAGGTGTTCCGGTTTATTTTGCTGATAATGAAGCAAAAAAATTAATGAACACTTCAAAAAAAATCAAAAAAAAAATAATTGCTAAATTTGGCGAAGAAGCCTATAAGGATGGTAAATTGAACAGAGCCTATTTGGCTACATTAGTATTTAAAGATAAAGATAAATTAATTGCTATCAATAAAATTGTTCATCCTGAGGTAGCTAAGCATTTCTCAAAATGGACTAAAAAGCAATCTAAAAATATTGAAAGTAATTATTTAATTCAAGAGAATGCTATATTATTCGAAAATGGCTCAGCTTCAAAATTTAATTATATTATTACAGTTACTGCACCAGTTGATATTAGAATAAATAGAATCTTGAAAAGAGATTCAATTACTAAAGACGCTATTTTATCAAGAATGGATAATCAATGGAATGATAATGAGAAAGTTAAGTTATCTGATTTTGTAATTAACAATATCAACTTAATTGACACTAAAAAGCAAGTTAAGAAACTCCACAAAAAATTGCTGAAAATTAATAGAGGCGCCCTTAAATAAAAAAAGTCTTAAAAAATTGTTAAATAACTTTGATTTTAGTTAATATTAGTTAAATCAAATCAAATATCTAATAAGTTAAATTATTTTTGTTTAAATGAGTAAACGGGTTTTTATACTCTTGATTGTATTGATGATTTTTGCTTTAATTGGTATTATAGCGGTACAAATTTATTGGATCAACAATACCATTGAAATACGTGAAAAACAGTTTACCAATGATGTAAAGTTTGCTTTGGCAAATGTTTCTGAAAATATTAATAAAAGAGAGGTAAATGATTATTATAAAGAATATGGTTCTATTATAGATAGTGCTACCCAATCATCAACCACAAGAAAAAGAGATTTTTATTTTCAAAGAATAGATACAGTTAGAAATGAAATTTTTTCATTTCGGCAAAGTATATTGGAGAATAATTATAAATCATCTATCCCTTTATTTGGGAACGATTCTTTGACATTTAAAACCTTTTTTAGCGAAAAATCTAAAGAGATCAGTAAAATAAATAGTTTTAGTAAAGATTATACAGAGGCTTCTCCGGAAGAACGTATTTATGAAATAGGTAAGTTAAGTAAATTAGAAAGTGTACAATTTGAAAATTATTTTAGAGACATTGCTGCAAATTTACCAATTTATGATCGTATAAGTACAAATGAAATTACTTTAAATCTTGATAATGAACTAAGAGAAAGAGGTATTGATACTGATTTTGAATTTGGAGTTTATGGTGACGGATTGGCAACTAAGGTAAGATCTAATAAATTTAAAAAACAAAAAAGGAAAAGTTACCAAGTGCCTTTATTTGCTGACGATGATGGTGACAGTAATTATCAATTGTATGTTAGTTTTCCTGACAAAAAAGAATATATTTTAGCAAGCATAGCTAATATTTTGGCTTTATCGGCAATTTTTATTCTCATAATAATTTTAGCTTTTGCCAGTGCTGTATACCAATTGTTAAAACAAAAACAAATTTCAGAAATTAAAACTGATTTTATCAATAATATGACGCATGAATTTAAAACGCCTATTGCTACCATAAATTTAGCATTAGACGCTATTAAGAACCCTAAAATTATTAATGATAAAGAGAAAATATTACGCTATACTGAAATGATAAGAGAAGAAAATAAGCGTATGCACGGACAAGTTGAAAATGTATTGAGAATTTCTAGATTAGAAAAAAATCAATTAGATCTAACAAATGAGATTGCAGATTTACATGATATTATAAAGGATGCTATTACACATGTAGATTTGATTGTAAAAGATAAAGGAGGTTATATAAATGAACATTTAAAAGCATTGCAGAGTGAAGTGATGGTAAGTAAATTTCACTTTACAAATGTTATTGTAAATATATTAGATAATGCCGTCAAATATACTAATGAGGCTCCTAAAATTGATATTTATACTGAAAATGCCGGTAACAATATTATTTTAAAAATAAGAGATCAAGGTATTGGCATGAATAAAAATGTGCAAAAACATGTTTTTGATAAATTTTATAGAGAACAAAAAGGAAATATACATGACGTAAAGGGTCATGGCTTAGGTTTATCCTATGTAAAGAAAATAGTAGAACATAACCACGGAAGTGTGTATGTTGAAAGTGAAAAAGGTAAGGGAAGTACATTTACGATAAAATTACCTTTAATTTAATACATATAATTATGACAAATAAGAAAATATTACTAGTTGAAGATGATCCTAATTTTGGTACAGTATTAAAAGATTATTTAATGCTGAATGATTATGCTGTTACACATGCAAAAGACGGTTTAGAAGGTTTGATAATGTTTAAAAATGATGATTTTGACATCTGTATTTTAGATGTTATGATGCCTAGAAAGGACGGTTTTTCACTGGCTAAAGATATTAGATCTACAAATAAAGATATTCCGATTATATTTTTAACAGCAAAAACAATGAAAGAAGATGTTTTGAAAGGTTATGAAGTTGGCGCTGATGATTATTTAAATAAACCATTTGATTCAGAAGTGCTACTATATAAAATTAAAGCAATTCTACACCGCAAACAGAAAGATATAAATGCCGATGACGATCAACATGAATTTCAAGTTGGTAAATTTTATTTAAATTCTAAATTAAGGCATTTGTCTTATGACGGAGGTGAACCTCGAAAACTATCACCTAAAGAAAATAAGTTGCTAAAAATGTTAGTGTTGCATCTTAATGATTTAATGCCTAGAGAATTAGCATTGACCAAGATTTGGAGAGACGATAACTATTTTACTTCAAGAAGTATGGATGTTTATATAGCTAAACTTCGTAAATATTTAAAAGATGATAATAATGTTGAAATAGTAAATATTCATGGTGAAGGTTTTAGACTGATTGTAAATTAATCTATAAATTCCCTCCCGAGTACTCGGAACTGCTTTTCGCAGTTCTGGGTGAGGTAAAATACAATCCCGACCGTTCGGGACGGTTTTTACCTAAGACCAAAGTTTGTGCCCTCCCGATAGCTATCGGGATTGACTGGGTATGACCCCGATTCCGATAGCTATCGGAACTATCGGGAGGCGAAATACCACTATGGCTCTGTCTCTGGGATAGTCGGTTTCAAGAAATTTTTTATTCATAAATTTGGTTTGATGGCTAAATATATCAAAATATATAATGACAATCCAAATTCTAAAGAGATCGACAAAGTAGTTGAAATTCTTAGAAAAGGAGGTTTAATTATATATCCTACCGATACTGTTTACGGCTTAGGATGTGATATTACTAACTTAAAAGCGTTGGAAAAAATTGCTCGCATTAAAAATATAAAACTTGCAAAAGCTAACTTTTCTTTTATATGTAATGATTTGAGTCATTTGTCAGATTATGTAAAACAAATAGACACGCCTACTTATAAAATACTAAAACGTGCCTTACCTGGAGCATATACATTTATTCTACCGGGAAATAATAACTTGCCTAAGGCTTTTAAAAATAAAAAAACGGTTGGTATTAGAGTGCCGGATAATAATGTGGCAAGAGAAATAGTAAAAGCATTGGGTAACCCGATTGTTTCTACTTCAATTTATGATGAAGATGATGTAATTGAATATACTACTGACCCTGAATTGATTTTTGAAAAATGGCAAAAATTAGTAGATATAGTTATTGATGGTGGTTATGGTGACAATCAACCCTCAACTATAATTGACCTCTCTACTGATGAAATCGAAATAATAAGAGAAGGCAAGGGTAGCTTAGATATTATTTAGGTTACTGACAGAAAACTGCCAACTGCTTACTGCCAACTGAAGACTGCCAACTGAAAACTGATAACCGCACACTAATCAACACCATTACTGATCAATTCTTTATAGTTACTTCTAAGCTTGTTTAATAATATGCCATAAAGTAATCTGTAAAATAACCAGAAAAGCAATACACCTATACTAATAGTGACAACTGCAATTAGCCAAACAATCACCATGCTTGTATTTTCGGGTAATTTTTCTAAGAAATCTGTAGAGTTAAATGTTTTATATAAAACAACACCCCAAATAATAGGCACCAAAGCTAAATAAAACCATATATAATGCTTAACAGTTCTTCTTGTTTTTATAATGTTTTGCATTAAATCTTTCGGATTTGAATTGGCCGAGATAGATTTATAATTTTTATAGAATCGAAAAATAAAATATATAATAACAATATAGCCTATAGTATAAAGAATAGTTATAAAATTAGATAAGCCTAATTGCTCTATAAATTCAGAGTTTTTATCATTATTCATAAAAAGATACGCAATGTGAGGTAAAACAAGTTCCAACACACTAATTATAAAAATCCATTTTACAATAGAAGATGACTTTTTATGAATGAGTTTAGAAATATCTTCTCTAGACAACTTCGGAAGTGTACTTTCTTGTTTCTTCCAATCTTTTTTTAATAACTCTAATTGATCCATGATATTACGGATTTAATATTTTTTTCAATTTATTCTTTACCCTATTCATTTTCACTCGGGCATTTACTTCAGTAATACCCATAGTTTCAGCAATCTCTCTATAATTTTTATCTTCTAAATATAAAAAGATCAATGCTTTTTCAATATCTGATAAATGATGGATAGCTTTGTATAATACTTTCAATTGCTCTTCTTCTGTATCATCATATTCAGACGATTCTATCTTATACAATATCGAATCAAAATCTTGAGTTTTGATTGTTCTTTTTGACTTTCTATATAATGTAATAGCAGTATTTAAGGCAACTCTATACATCCAGGTACTAAACTTTGCTTCGCCTCTAAATTTAGGATATGCTTTCCATAGCTGAATAGAAATTTCTTGGAATAAATCATTATGTGCATCTTGATTGTTAGTATATATTCTACATACTTTATGTACAATGTTTTGATTTTGTTCTAAATCTCCTACAAATTTATGTTCTAGTTCTTTTGTCAATATTTGGTTGGTTTCAACTTATAAGTAATTTAAATGATGAATTTGTTACAAAATATTAATTTTTTTTAATAGATACCCCTTAACTAGTGTTCCATTTTTTCTTTGAGGTAGTCAGATAGTCGAAGACTTAATGCTACTAATGTCAAAGTGGGGTTAACAGCTCCGGCGGTTGTAAAACAGGAAGACCCGGCAATAAATAAATTATCAATATTATGAACTTTGCAATTTGAATCTACTACCCCTTTTTTCGGATTATTATGCATTCTGGTTGTACCTATATGGTGCATACCGGCACCGGTAAATTCTGGCCAAGAATCGTCATTTTCATCACGTAAATAATCCATTAATTTAACTCTGCCAATATCTGCAATACCTACTTGTTGGCCAATAAGTTCATATATTTTTCGGATACTTCTTTTCTCAAGTGAAGTTAGTATCCAATGTAAATTAGCTCTTGGCACACCTAAAGAATCTTTTTCATTTCCTAAGGTAATTCGAGAAGATGGGTTTGGTGCTTGTTCAATTCGAGTAAAAAGTTCATAAGCTCTATCAATATTTTCTTTAGTACTTTCCTTATATGTTGAAATTTTTTTTCTGATTTTTTCAAAGGTAGATAATTTGTTCTTTCTTGGATCTTCGTTTCTCCAAACATCTAAACGTGATTTGAGTGATCTTGCTTCTTTTAAAGGGGAAAGTGAGACTGTACCATTTAAAATTTTATATTCTTTTTGTTTTGAGGCTTTTAAGGCAAGTTCAGCTCTAGCTATTGTTTTTCTGAAATTAAACATATATAAATTCATTACTTGTGGCTTGTTAAGCCATAATTCAGCAGATTTTATTTCTAAATGTTCCATAAAATAACGACCTACGAGGTCATTTTCATTTCCAATTCCATTAGGGAATTGTCTATTTGAAGCAAGTAGTATTCTAGGGTTTTGTATGCCTCCACAAGCTAAAATAAAATACTTAGCTTTTACTTTATGAGTTTTTTTATTAAGATTCTTTATTGTTACCTCTTTTATATTACTAAGGTTTTCATCAGCAGATATGTTTGTAACGTTGGCAAAAGTGTATAGATAGATATTTTTGGCATTGACAATTTTATCTTTATATTTTATTCCAAAACGTGTTGGGGGACTAAACTGCCACATCTTATTCCAAATAACATCGTTATTAATTGGAAATTCAATGAATGAAGAGTCTTTTTTCTGCCAATACTTTAAATTGAAATTTTTAGAGTGTAGGTCTAATTTTTTTTGTGCTCTATCGTAAAAAGTTTCTAAATCTTTTTTAGTGATTGGCCAACCACTATGCTCAACCCAATCTCTTTTTTTAAAATCAATTTCATCAAAAAGAGCACAATAACCTCCCCAATGTCCAGTTGTACCCCCAAAATAATGTAAATGAGTAGATTTTAATGGGAAGTATTTTTGTCCTGTAGTTTTACCTTTATAAAAATTTTGAATAGCATCGTCATATTTAAAATCACCTCCTTCTAGGAGAATGACCTTATATGGAGTGTTCATCCATTCTAAAGCAATACTAATACCGGCCGCACCGGCTCCAATGATACATATATCTCCTTCAATTAAAGAATTATTTTCAAGCTCTCTAGCATCAACATGCATAGTAAATCAATTATTAATTAGTGAAAAAAGGGCACATTGACGTGCTTCAGTTTTTGATAGAATCCATCCATCAATTAGTATGGTTTTACCCATTGTAAAATCATTTTTAATTTTTTTTATGATAGCGTTTTGTATCAATAATGTATTAGATGGTTTTGACAAAATTTCACTTTCTATGTTCTTTAAAATTTTCTTTTTAAGATTATCCTTATGAGCTTCATCTTGCGTTAATTTCAAGTAAAAATCACCTAATTTATGAATTGTGTTTGTATCATTTATATGTGATAATGTAATTGGATTAGCTAGTATTTCATCAAAACCTGGTTCAGAACTACAGTTTGATAATGGTAAAAGAACTGTTACCACTGCAGCGGCAGATGTCCAAATAAAAGTACGTCTCTTCATAGCAATCATTTAATTTAAAGACTAAACTAATTATAATATATAAATAAACAAGATATTTTTATAAAAACAAGATTTAATTGAAAATATATTCCCGACCGTTCGGGACGGTTTTTGATCTTCAGGTCAGAATGGAAGAAGTGGGATACCGCGATGACTCTGCCTCAAGGATAGTTCGTTTCAATAAATTCTTTATTAGCATAACACTTCATCCTAAAAAAATGACAACTCAGTATTAATTTTTAGTATTAGCTACTGATCTGATGGACATTTGTAGCATAAAATAAAATCTATATAAATGAAACTCATTCTAAATTTTATACTTATCGCATTCTTATCGCAATTAAATGCACAAACAACCATTTCCGGTAAAGTATCAGATAAAAAAGGCGAACCCATTATTGGTGCCAATGTATATTTAGAAAATACTTATGACGGCGCCACAACCGATATTGATGGTAAGTTTTCTTTTATTACTGACAAAACAGATGAAGTAACATTGGTGGTTTCATATGTAACTTTTCAAACTTATAAGCAAACAACAAATGTTAATTCATTAAATAATCTAAATATTATTTTAAAAGAATCGATAAACACCTTAGATGCTGTTGTGTTGACAGCTGGCTCGTTTCAAGCGGGTAATCGTTCTAAAGCAACAGTAATGAATTCCTTAGATGTTGTCACTACGGCAGGAGTTGCCGGCGATTTTATTTCAGCTTTACAAACCTTACCCGGTACTCAAACTGTAGGTGAAGACGGACGATTATTTGTCCGAGGCGGTACTGCTGAAGAAACTCAGGTTTTTATTGACGGTTTACAAGTATTCAAACCCTATATACCAACATCAAACAATACGCCTACACGAGGTAGATATTCTCCTTTTTTGTTTGATGGTATAACCTTTAGTACAGGCGGTTACTCAGCTGAATATGGCAATGCGCTTTCAAGTGTATTGTTACTGACTACTATTGATCACCCTGAACAGAATGAAACCAATCTGTCGTTTATGACATTAGGAGGTGGCGTTGGTCACACTAAGAAATGGGATAAAGATGCACTTACTATTAATACAAGCTATATTAATCTGGCACCATATAATAAATTATTCCCGGATACTGATAAATGGAATAAACCTTACGAATCTATTTCAGGAGAGGCAGTTTATAGACATGAAACTAAAAATGGTTTGCTTAAATTTTATACCGCCTATGGTTTTTCAAGATTTGATGTAGAACAAGAAAATATCAATTTTGAAGACCTTGTAAGATTTGACCTAAAAGATAATAATTGGTATACAAACCTAACTTATGATGGTTTTATTAGTGATAAAACAAAGTTAACAACCGGATTGAGCTATAATAGTAGTAAAACAGCTAATAATACAGGAAATGTTAATGTAACTGATAAAGAAAATTCAATACATTTAAAAGCAAAGCTAAAACATTCGTTCAGCAACCGGTTTAAATTGACCTATGGAGCAGAATTTTTATCAACACACTTTACTGAAAATGGTATAGCCAATCAAACTAATAATTTCAACTATTCATTTACTAATGGGATGACTGCTGTTTTCGCTGAAGCGGATGTATTCTTTTCTAATAACTTTGCAGCTAAGTTTGGTGTGCGAGCCGAACACAATGCTTTATTTGATGAAACTGCCATTTCACCACGTATCTCGTTTGCCTATAAATTAAATAAACAAGCACAATTATCATTGGCTTATGGTGATTTTTATCAAACCCCTCAAAATAATGAGTTAAAAATTGAGCAAGATCTAGCTTTACAAAAAGCTACCCATTATATTTTGAATTATCAATATAAAAAGGATAGACAATTGTTTAGAGCAGAAGTATTTTATAAAGATTATGATAGATTGCTACAATATGATACTGAATTTGGTCAACCTTCAGCTAACTTTAATAATAACGGATTCGGTTTTGCAAAAGGCATAGATATCTTTTGGAAAGACAGTAAGATTATCAAGAATTTACAATATTGGCTATCATATTCTTATATAGATACCAAACGTAAATTTCAAGATTTTTCAACAGAAGTAATGCCAAATTATGCAACAAAACACAATGCTTCTTTGGTAACTAAATATTGGATTGACGATCTGCGTTCACAAGTAGGGTTAACCTATAGCTATGCAAGTGGTAGACCTTATAACAATACAAATTCATTGAATTTTATGGATGGCAGAACAAAATCATTTAACAATGTCAGTATAAACTGGAGTTACCTGATCTCACAACAAAAAATACTATTTATATCGGTTTCAAATGTATTCGGTTTCAAAAATGTATTTGGCTATGATTATGCAAATAACCCTGATTTAAATGGTATATTTCAACGTCAAGCCATACTACCAACAGCTGACCGCTTCTTTTTTGTAGGTTTCTTTTGGACCATTAGTGATGATAAAACAAAAAATCAGTTAGACAATTTATAATGAACGTGAGTTTGATAAAAAACTAAATGTCAGTTCGAGTGTCCGCCAAAGGCGGATGTATCGAGAACTATTTCAAAATATAATTGGGACTATCTCGATACTAATTTATACAAAAAAGACAAGGAATAAGCATTAAAATAAAACGATAAACATGATCCAAGTCAACAACCTTTCAAAATCCTTTGACGAAATTCAAGCAGTAAACAACATCAGTTTTACCATAGAAAAAGGAGAAATATTCGGTCTTTTAGGACCAAACGGTGCAGGAAAATCAACAACTATCAATATGTTGAGTACTATTCTGCAAAGTGATAGTGGTACTATTCATATTGATGGAATTGACATTAAGACCAATCCTAAAGTGTGTAAAGAACTCATTGGTGTAGTTCCGCAAGAAATTTCATTATATGAAGACCTTTCTGCCTATGATAACCTACTGTTTTGGGGTAAATTGTATGGTATTCCGCCAAAGAAATTAAAAGAAAATATCAATACTATATTAGACCTCATTGGACTTTCAGATAGAAAAAAGGATTTGATAAAAACCTATTCCGGGGGAATGAAACGTAGGATAAATATTGCAGCTGCAATACTACATCAACCAAAAGTATTATTTATGGATGAACCTACCGTAGGTATAGATCCGCAAAGCAGGAATCATATTTTTGAGGTGATTGAAACGCTCAATAAACAAGGCATGACAATTATCTATACCACACATTATATGGAAGAGGTTGAGCGTTTATGTGAGCGGATTGCCATTATAGATTCAGGTAAAATTATTGCACAAGGCACACAAACTGAATTACAGAACCTAACCAATGTAAAAGAGACAATTCAGCTTGAATTTGAATCACTTTCAACAAATGCAGTACAAAATTTTAAAGAAAAGACCAACTATGACGCAGTTCAAGTAGATAATAAGATCAGTATAGCAAGTAATGTGAAAAATTTACCGGCTATTATCACTCTTTGTAATGAGCTGAAAATGGAAATAAAAGATCTAACATTTAAGAAAGCAAATTTAGAAGCCATTTTTTTAAGCCTGACAGGGAAACAGTTGAGAGATTGAAGACGGGTGATCGAAGACCGGAGACTGAAGACTGGAGACCGAAGACTGAGGATACAAGAGACAGGACACAGGACACAAGAGACAAGACTGAAGACGGATGACCGAAGACCGAAGACTGGAGACTGGAGACTGAAGACCGAAGACAGAAGTATTACTTCGAGCATCAAGCTTCCAGCATCTGACCCAAAAAAAAGTATAGAACACGGATAAAATATAGATAAATATAAAAGTTAATTTAGAAAAACCAAAACCATGATACTAACCATTTTAAAAAAAGATCTAAAACTTTTCTTTTCAGATAAAAAAGGTGTTTTACTAACATTTTTATTACCCATCGTTTTAATTTCACTGTTTGCATTTGCTTTTGGAGGCACGGGTGGAAGTAGCAGTAGATCAAAACCCATAGAATTATTATTGGCAGATATTGATCAGACTTCAGCATCAAAAGCCATCATTTTTAAATTAGATACACTTGCCAGTATACATTTTGTTCCTATTGAGTCGAAAAAAGGAGAGGAACTGGTAAAAAAAGGAAAATCTGTTGGAGTTTTAATTTTCGGAAAAGGATTTCAAGATGCCATTAGTTCTGGCGACAAATTGCCAATAGAGTTAAAATACGATGCTGCCAGAGAAATTGAAATGGGCATGATACAATCAGTATTAATGCAAGAATTGATGAGCAATATTGGAGAAACAAGAATGAATACATATCTAGACAACAACTTTTCGGGTTTAAGTAAACAGATGAAGGATAAAATACTAACAGATATAAATACCGGTAATACCACCAAAAATACTATGGAACTGAAAATGACATCTATAGTAAGAGAGAACAATAAAAAAGGCAACTTAGGTTTAATTCAAGCTGTTGCAGGAACAGCTATCATGATGTTGCTTTTTAGTATCACTGCAATTGGCGGAGGTTTATTAGACGAAAAAGAAGCAGGTACCTTAAAACGGTTATTATATGCACCGGTAAAACCAACTGATATCTTATTTGCTAAAATGGGTACAGCATTGGTATTGTCAATTTTACAATTAGTAGTGATGTTGGTATTTGCTTGGTTAGCATTTGGATTACCTATTTTTAAAGATATCCCTTCATTAGTAATTTTGGTATTAGCCATTGCTTTTGCAGTATCAAGCTTTGGAATATTTTTAGTTGCAGTTGCAAAGACACGCCAACAATTACAAGGGTTGAGTACGATCATTATTTTATTAATGTCTGCCATTGGCGGAAGTATGATCCCATTATTTGTAATGCCGGCAATTATGCAAAAAATTGCTGTGGTAAGCCTCAATTATTGGGGAATTCAAGGGTTTTTCGATATTTTTTGGCGCAATTTACCATTGATAGATATTTTACCTAAAATTGGCGTTTTATTGGTTATTGGACTTGTAATGACCCTAATTTCTATTCGCCTTTTTAAAAAGAATATGTTAAAGTTGGGATAGTGGGTTCGTTTATCGTGTTGTGTATGGTTAGTTGCGTGGTTAAGCAACTAATTTAGTAAACAAATACGAGCCAGAGAAAATTCCGAAGGAATTTTCCAAATAAACACTTGCCAAAGCAATTAAATATACACGTTGTTAGCAATAGTTATTTTCTTGGAATTTGGTAATTTAGTAAATCATAGTAATATGCTCTCATTTCACTAGAACATTGAATTAATGAATATCTTGCAATGTTTGATGTGTATTTTTCTATATGTTTTTCAACTACTAAATCAGAAGATAAATGTGATGCGAACGCAAAAATAAATGATATTCTCTTATCAAAAAGAGCTTTGAATTCTTCTAATGATAATTTATCAATATCGTATTTTTTTTCAATCAATCTTTTATATATTTTTTCTAATAATGGTTTTTTCTTGGTTCCTAATGTTTCCCTCAAACGACGAGCAGAAATTGTAATTTGATTAGTTAGCTCTCTAATTTTTGATTGAAAACCATACTTCACATGAATTAAATATAAATTGTTGTCGTCATAATACATTATATCACATAGTTCTAATCCATCTGCAATTATTGTATCAATAACAATATAATTTGGTTTTAAATTGTATTTGAGATTATAATCTCCTTCAGTTCTTATAACGCTTTTGTCCCAAGGTTCAGTTAATATATTGATTGGTGCTTTATATGTTTTCAATACATGTTTTGTATTCGTTTTTAAATCTTCTACAAACGTATCTTGCAAACGATACCATTTTGTATCGACTAAAAAAACAGGAGTATCGTCAAATGGAAATTCAGTAGATATATGAAATAAAAATCCAGAACCAATGGAATGTTTACCATCTTGATAACAGGTTACATAAGAGCTTCTAACAAAATTCATAAAATTAAATCTATCACTAACACCAAAACGTTCTACTGCACGTGTTAAAACTGCGTCATAAATATCATTTCTATCATAGACAATTTTGAATATTGTGTAACCACCATTTTCTGTTTTTTCTTTAAGTCTAAATTCATCAGCTTCATAGAATTTTTCAATATTATTTGGATTGCAGAAATCGTGTTGAAAAGATTTATGAGCATTAGAAATTCTCCTTCCTAAATTTTCAGTATCATTAAATAATCTTGTAATTAACTCTTGATGTAGAAGATTGTCAGTAAGATTTTTGTCTGTTATTTCTTTGTATGAGTCTAAATAATCAGAAGGTGCTAGTTCTGAAATAACTACTAATTCTTTGATGATTAAATGCAGCTCATTAAAATCTACATTTTTCTTTATCTTGAATGCTTTACTGACGTAAATTTGAATTCTATCTGAATCTTTGTTTTTAAGAAAATTGAAATGTAAATCTGTAGTTTCTTGACTTAATTTTAAGTGAATTTCCTGAGTTACCTTTCCAAATTTTATATAATCTATTATTCTATAATTATTTCTAAATTGTTCGCTTAATCCAACTCGAGAACCTGTAATTCCTCTCGATTTTATTGATGCAATTTCATCATATTCAGGTTGCATGATTCTTGAATACACATTTAATCCAAAAGACTTATCTATAAAAGGTAAGATGATTTGAAATGCATTACCTCCAATAATACAGAAAATGTCAAATTCTGTCTCAACGAAAAGAACCAAAGAGAGTTTTTGTTCCGTAAATCCTGCACTACCTGTAAGTTCTTTAGGCAAAAAATCTTTCCAAATCGAAACAGATTCATTTGAATCGTATAAAAATAAATAATAGGTTAAATCATCTCTTGTTATTTGCTTTAAAGAAGATGCATCAAATTTCCCTTTTATTCCTTGCTTTTTAAATTCAGTATTGATGATTTTTTCAATAATCAATTTACAGCTAGTTAATTTTTTTAAAAGTCTATGCTCTTTATCAATCCTATATATTTTAGGATTTTGTGTCATTTGAATGTTGGTTTCATAATTATTGCTAACGTTTTGAATATGCGTAGTTGCGGACTTTAAAGCCCTTACTTTTCAGTTTATCACTAAACTTCTTTAAAGATAATAACTTTGAATTTAGCACAAAACCCGCAATTAAGTATATTCTTTGTTAGCCACTGGCTATTCATTTTTTCTTGCAACCCATTGAGTATGTTCTCTTGAAAAAGCATTTTCGCAATTCATTATATATTCAGATAATTCAGATTCTGTATTTATTCGAGTGGTTTCTGATTTGATAAGCATAATCTCGTGTGCCGTTAAAGAATAAGAAGACGATAATTCATTATGTTTTTTAGCCTGTAACCATGTTAAAACACCTGAGGCAGCAACAGCAATAGTTTCAATCGGCATTTTTAATGAGGGTTCTTTAATGTTATAAAGAATACAAATAATTGCTATTGCGTGTAAAATAACCGTAACTACAAACCATTGGCTTGATTTATCTTTATTAAATTTTGCTTTTTTTGAATACCAAAGTGCTTGATTTGTTATTCTCTTTTTTCTATAAACAGCAACTCTATCAATAATTGACAAAGACCTAACATTCAACATTTGTGTAGAAATAGGTTCTTCAACAACTGCTGATATTCCTAACTTACCAATTAGACTTTTATTTTGCTCCAAAATTGCTTTTAAATTCTTAACGAATTTTTTTCTCATAATTTCAATATCTTCCGTATCTTCATAAGGTTCGGCTCTTAACATCCATCTCCAAGCACGAGTTTTCACAGATTCAGCGACTGCCCGTCCATTGTACCATATATCATCTGGTTTTGCTACTCTCAACCAAATCATAACACCAAGAGAAGTAAGAAAAAGTATAGCGGATATTATTTTAGCAATTGCATTTGGTGTATTATCTGAAAAAAAAGCAAATAAAGCAGCAATAGTCAAAAGAAGTATATAAAAAAAAATTCCTTTAAAATATTTACTCTGCTCCTTTATAGAAGCAGAGTTTGATGCTTGGTATAAACCTGGTAAATCCTTATCTGAAATTTTTATATCCATAATCGAATTGCACTAATTATACTTGCACTTTGCCAACTTACCATTGTATCAGCAGCATCCTGAAGTTTTTGAGGTACTCTTTCTTGTCCCCAAGGTTTAACTCCAATAATAGTTTTACCCATTCTAACTGCTTCATCAATTTCATAGTCAATCCAATCACTATGAGCGGAATACATTCCAGCCATAATAACAATTCCGTTTGTAGGTCTCATTTGCCGTGTTAAGCACTCTTTTAGTCCTTTTTTAGTAGTTTCAGAGCAAGCATCATGACTTGGAACACTATAGTTAGTCCAATCAAAATTTGGTTCATCATCAAACCATTTCACTAATTGATTGTAATGAGAATCGTAACTCCATGCGTGGCTTAGAAACAATCTTCTGTCTTTTAAATTTGGCATATTATTTATTTTTTAATTATTAATATTTCACTGTTGTGTTGTGTTTGCTTGTGGCTAACGTAAGGATATGGTTGCGTTTTAATACTGAAACAATCCCGATAGCTATCGGGACAGCACAAGTAAACGAAGTTAGTCATTTTAAATGAGAAATTCAAAGGGTGTTTTTCCCCTTTTTTAAAAAAAGTTAAGTTGACTATTTTGATTTGTAATGTCGTTATTTATGCAAAAGATTGCTGTGATAAGTATCAATTATTGAGAGATTCAAGGGTTTTTTGATATCTTTTGGCGCAATTTACCATTGATAGGCATTTTACCTGAAATTTTTGTTTTACTTGGTATAGGGTTTGTGATGACCCTAATTTCTATTTGGTTATTTAAACGGAATATTTTAAAGCTGGGGTAGCCGGGTTCGTTTATCGTTAAGTATAAGAATAGTAAAACCGATTGCGGAATTCCAAACTGTCAATTTATGATGAAGTTGGAGCGGGCTATAACTGTTGAGTTTACTGCTATTTCGGTTATTATTTTTATACATTGTTATCTGCTTTTTTCAGTTATGTTCTGTCATTCTTTTTTCCCAATTCTCCTTATTTACTCCCTTTGTCAGAAGCCAAAGCATCAGAAATAATTCCGCAATATGAGTAACAATTAGAACGGGATTAGTCCATAGTGTATTTTGAATATTTGGGAAAAGAAATCCTTGAATAAAACTTATAAGATATCCAAAGCATCCAATCATTAATAAAATTCCTAAAACTTTTGGTAAAAATCCAGATTTAAAAACTAAATAACCAAGTGGAAACAACCAAAGCCCATAAAAAATTGAAACTATATATCCTCCATATTTATGCAAATCAAGAAAAAAAAGCATTTGCGCTTCATTATGTTTTTCAGCCAATATAAATACGGCAAATTGATTAAGTTGATTAATTAAAAATATAGGGACAGGGATTAGTACAAAAATCATCATTAGAGAAGCGAAAAAAACGTCAATATTTTTAAGCAATTTGTATAAGTAGAGTGCATAAAAAATAAATATAGTTTGCATTATTAGACCGCTCACAAAACCTAATCGGAAAAGTAGCTCTGAATTTAGGAGGGATTCGGATGTTTTTATAGCATCATTATAATCGAATAGTTTAAGACTAACTGAATGGGCAAAAGAACCAGTGATTAACACAATCATTCCAATAAGTCCAGCAATCCTTGCATTAACTTTTGCCACTTGCGGGGTTTTTATTTCCCAACTCATTTCTTTGTTATTTAATTCTTTAAAAAGAAGACGATTAGGTTCCAGCTTTGTTACAATTCAAGTCCAACTAACATAAGGATATGGCTGCGTTTTAATACTGAAATAATCCCGATAACCGGGACAGCACTGGTAAACGAAGTTAGCCATTTTAAATGAGAAATTCAACAGGGGTTTTCCCCTTTTTGTTTGTGATGACCTTGATTTCAATTTGATTATTTAAACGGAATATTTTTAATCTGGGATATCCAGGTTCGTTTATCGGTTTGAATATGCGTAGTTGCGGTATAAAAGACTAATCTTCGATTAAGCACAAAAATACAAAAAAAGCACAAATTTTGAGATTTGTACTTTCTCAGCCATTACTTATACATTTTGTTAGCGTTTCGTTATTGATTTTTATTCGGTTATATCATCTTTTAATTTTATAATATCATTCAGTTTTTGCATTTCTTTTTTAACACCTTTTCTTATTACAATAAAAAGAATTATCCCGATAATTACATACGAAATATCAATTAAAACTAAATTCCAAAATTCAATATATAAACTAAATTCAGGTGTAATCATATAAAAGCCAATAGTGTATAAAACAATAATTATTGGTGCTATAACTTTATGAATTATTTTTCTAAACTTATGAAAATTGATAGTGTTTTCAGTTGTTTTTAAAGTGTTATCAAGATTGTTTATTTGTTTTGCTTTAGATATACTAATTACTTCAATAAAAATTCTAAATAACAATCCTGAAATCATTAATCCTACACCAATTCTGCTCAGCGTTTCTTTGACTGGCGCTACATAATAAAAAAAAAGAGAAATGGCGATAAGTGTTGCTAATAAAATTGTAATTGTTCCATAATAGAAAAAATAATTTTCTTTCTCTTTTTTCTTTATTTTACTGTACAAAATATCAAAACTATCGTTAGAAAGTTCAATTTCCTTTTTGTTGCTTTCCCATTTATTTTGAAGTTCATTAAATTCGTTATTCATTTTTATATCTTTTTAAAATTGTTTCAAGACGTTTTTTAATTCTATGAATTTTTACTCTCACATTGGTAGGTTTTATACCAATAATTTCTGAAATACTATCATAATCTTGATTTTCTAAAACCATCATAATTATTAGTCTGTCTATTTTTTTTAGTTGTCCAATTGCCTTATATAATCTCTGAATATTTGGATTTGTTATGTTTTCATTATTTGCAACAGATGTTTGGTTTTCTATTTCCGAAATAGGATATGTTCTTTCTTTTTTATCCTTTTTTATATATTGCAAACAAGTGTTTACTGTTATTCTATAAATCCAAGTTTTGTAAGTTGATGCTCCTTTAAATTTCTCTAAATTATTCCAAACACTAATAAATACTTCTTGTAATAAGTCATTTGCTATGTCGTTATCCCCTTTAACAAATCCCAAACACATTTGTAAAACCATTGGTTGGTGTTGGTGGTAAATTGTTTCAAAATGTTCAGTTCTACTTTTTTTCATTGACTAAAAAATCATTTATAGTTTCATAAAACCATTTTGGTTGGTCAAACATTATAAAATGCTTACTATTAGATGCCATAATTATAGTTTTATTAGATAGGATTGAATATTGATCTTCATAATTTTTCTTTGCTATTTTAACATCAGGAAACGAAGCACCTAATATTAAAGTTTCACACTTTACTTTGCTTAAAACATTTCTTAAATCAAGTTTTAACAGATCTGTATATCCATAAACCCAAGTTTTTCGGTCTGCTTCTAATATCCAATTTGTTAAAGTATCTCTTTTTTCTTTATTTAATGTCATATTTGATGCCATCATTGAAGCCATATTTTTAAACTGTGCTTCATCCATTTCAAGCATTTGTTTATTGTATGGGCTCTCATAGAATAAACTTTCTGCTGGTACATTTGGCATCATTACTTCACGCATACAAGGCAATGCTTCAACTATAATAATTTTAGAAACTTTATTTGGTAGTTCAGATGCTATATCAACAGCCAAATTCCCACCCATACTGTGTCCAATTATTACTATTTCATTTAGATCATTATCTTTTATATACTTAATAATTGAACTTTTGATATTATCATACCAAGGCATTTCTATTGATTTATTTCCATTAAACCCTGCATAAGAAAAGAGATAAGATTTTCTTTTCAAAGTTAAATTTTCAACGGTTTCTTTCCATATTGAACCTGAAACTGTAAAACCTGGAAGATAAAAAATTGGTTTTCCTTTTCCAATAGTTTCTATTTTGATTGGTTCGGGTTGTTGTGTTTCAACAGTAGTTGCTTTGTCTTTTGAAACTGAACAGTTTGTTACTACTGTAGCAATAAAAAGTATAAGAATAATTTTAATCAATTTGGTCATAATACTATTGTTTTTAATTGTTTGTATTCCTTTGATTAAAAAAAATAGTATTTGTTACACTTTGAAAATATTTGTTGCGTTAAGCTCTTGAATTCAGGTTGATTTTTTCTAATGAACGCTAACTTAAGGATATGGTTGCGTTTTAATACTGAAATAATCCCGAAGCTATCGGGACAGCACATATTCATTGATACCCGCTTATCGGAAGCGGCAGGAACGAAGTTAGCCATTTTAAATGAGAAATTCAAAGGGTGTTCTCCCCCTTTTTTTAAAATGTAAGTTTTAAAAACACTTACTCAATGGTGATGAGATCTGTCAACTGCGCTTCGGTCAATATAAAATCTTTATAAGAAGCATCATAGGTGTTAAAAACCCGATCCCATAGCATTATGGTATTACCATAGTTTTTATTCCACTTGTTATAATGATGGTACAGATGGTATTTTTGAATCAGCTGCATATAACCTTTGGTATATACTTTATAATGAATATAATAATGTACGTTTTCATAAAAGAAGTAGTAACATAAATTACCCAAACCAAAAAAAGAGGCTAGAGGAATACTGTTGGTAATCAAAAAAACAAGTCCGCTAAAAAATAATGCAAGAGGGTAAATGAGTAAAAGTCCTGCGTTTAGCACCCTGTAATCTTTCATGTTGTGATGATGATGTAAATGAAATGCTTCTAAAAACCACCTTAAGCGGTTGTTTTTAAAAACAGTATGATATACCCAGCGATGTGTGATATATTCAAAAAGACTCCAGATAAAGATACCCAATATAAAAAAGCCTAATGAGCTTAAACTAAGTGTAGTTTTTAGTGTTGCACCATAACTATAAAAGACAATTAAAGGTATTATTTTTATAAACACAAAAAATGGGTTTTTAGAGGCAAACCATGAGAGTAACCTCGGGTGTGTAGTCGCCATATTATGCATTTTAGTCTTATTCATTATCAATACTATTAGGTTGTGTAAGGTATTGTTTCAAGCAATTAAAAAATTCTGAAAAATGAATACCGTCCATTATTCTATGATCAAAAGTAAAGCCAAAAGTGATCACTTGGTGAATTTTTATGCTATTGTCAATCACAACGGATTTGGCTTCTATTTTTCCTGTAGAAATAACCATAGGTACCTTAGTATATGGTGAAATAGGACAAAGTGCTTTTGACAGACCTAAACTGCCTACAGCAGTTAACATTACACTTCCATATGCATTGGGAGGTGATTTAAAAACTGACCAATTCCAATTGAGGGTATAGGCAAAAAAACTATACATTCCGGTAACAAATTTGGTTAAGAATGACGGCAGTACACCAATCACTTTTTTTGAAGCCGTATATTCATTGATTCCTTGTTTTGCCAAAGTGGTTTTTTGTAGAAATTCCGTATTCAGTTCACTAATATCTCTTTGTTGCCCGTTTTCAATAAGAATTCCGCTTAGATCATCTGTTTCAGCATCTACAATGGTGTGAAAGAACACACTAATCTCTTCGCGTTGAAATATCTTGCCCCAACGTATTGTACTGTTTATTTTAGGATGTTTATCTATGGTATTTGAAATTGCTTTGATAAAAAAAGTATAGATATTGATCTGTTTCTCGTTGCAGTATGCGATTAAGTTATCTACTATAATATCTTCCAAACAATAGGTTGATGAATCGCCGGTAGGTTTCCAGGAGGCAAGTGAAACCTTACGCCAGGGGGTCATTTTTTTATAGGGGCATACCGTATGTTTTTCATCTTCTTTTTTCTTTAGAGGAGTAGACAAATTTAGGTTTTTATTAAAAATTTTAGCGTCTAAAATCAGAAAGTTTGTGGTTAGGAACAACTCATCCATAAAAAACTACAGTTCAGTAATTATAAATTTCACAGCTTACGACTTAGAACGACTTTTGAGCTATAATTTAAAAACTTAAAATCATGATCAGAATCGTATTAACATTAGTTATGTACTTGGTATCTCAAGTAACAATTTCACAAACAAAATTTGAAGAAGGAATGCAACAAGCAGTTCAATTAATGCAAGAAAATAAATTAGAAGAGGCTGCTAATTTATTTGAACGTATTGGTAATGCCGAACCAACTAATTGGTTACCTTATTATAATTTAGCCTTATTAAAGACCAGAACAACTTTTGGTATGAAAGATAATGCTGTAATTGAAGCACAATTAAAAATAGCAACTGAGTTTGTCAATAAAGCGGATGAAATATCACCAGATAATTCTGAGATATATGTATTAAAAGGATTGATAAATGTTGCTAAAATTGCTTCAAACCCGATGGTGTATGGTGCAAGTTTATCTGCTGAAACTACTGAACTATATAAAAAAGCAATTGATTTGGATAATTTAAACCCTAGAGCTGTAAGCGGTTTAGCAGAATTTGAAATGGGTGGAGCACGATTTTTTAAACAAGATCTGACGCCATATTGTAAAAAACTACAAGAATCGTTGACATTATATGATAATTTTAAACCTGCATCTGAATTTCATCCTAATTGGGGAAAAGATAGAGTGTTAGAAGTACTAAAAAGTTGTGGTGAATCGAAGACAGCAGATAGTGAAACGGCTACAATTACTGTAAATGTACCAAATGTAACCAGTGATAAAGGTACTGTACAATTTAGTTTATATGATAAAGATACCTTTATGTTAACGTCTTTAGTAAGTAAAATCGGTAAAATTGAAAATGGTATAACCGAAGTTAAATTTGAAGATGTAAAACCGGGATTATATGCAATCATTTGTTTTCATGACAGCAATGAAAACAATAAAATGGACTTTAACGAGCAAAGAATGCCTATGGAAGATTACGGTATTTCAAATAATCCGGTATTAATGGGACCTCCAACTTTTGATGTGGCTAAATTTACAGTTGAAAATAAATCATTAGATTTAACTATTAAATTTTAACCCAAGTTATCGTTCAGGAATAACAAAAAAAGGTTTAAAAATCTATAGTAGAAGGTAAAAATAGTAAAGAAAATGACAAATTTTATTAAAACTTTTCTAATTGGTTTAGTAATTGGAACCATTATATTTCTAATATTTTTTGCACTAGAAATTCTTGGTGGAGGTAGTGTTTCGTATGATGAAAAATTGCTTAGAGATTTCGGATATTATCAATTATACTCTGTAGTATTAACTTTTGTCAATGGTTATTGGTTTGATTATTTAAATCATAAGGTCAATTGGGAAAAATATACCAAATACCGTTTATTAATTGGTGCTTTAGGAGGTGTTGCTATAACAATTGTGAGCGTATTTTTTATTAGAATATTTATATATGTTGGTATAAAAGATAAAACATTTAGCGAGTTTATAGAGAGTGAAAACGGAGTCTTTTACGTAATATCATTATTAATTACTATAGTAATTTCTGCTTTTTTTCACGCTTTTTACCTTTATCGTGAAGTACAAAAAAATAAAGTTACAGAACAAAAAATTATTGCAGGTACAGCCTCAGCACAGTTTGATGCTTTAAAAAATCAATTAGACCCTCATTTTTTATTTAATAGTTTAAATGTTTTAACCAGTTTAATTGATGAAAATACTGATGCTGCTCAAAATTTTACTACGGCTTTATCTAAAGTGTATAGATATGTATTAGAGCAGAAAAATAAAGAATTGGTAAGTGTAGACGAAGAATTGCAATTTGCAAAAATCTATGTCAGATTACTTAAAATGCGTTTTGAAGATAGCATCATCTTCGAAATTCCTGAAAAAGCAAATAATCCTGAAGCCAAGGTAGTACCATTATCATTACAATTATTATTAGAAAATGCAGTAAAACATAATATTGTAAATGCTTCTAACCCTTTGCATATTAAGATTTATGAAAAAGAAGGTAATTTAATTGTAGAAAATAATTTACAATCAAAAAAAGTACTTAAAAAGGGTAGTGGAGTAGGTTTGGTAAACATTCAACAGCGTTATAGTTTACTGACCAAACGCAAAGTAAATATTAACAAAACAACATCGGCTTTTATAGTACAATTACCGATGTTAACAAAACAATCATCCGTTATGAAAACAATATCATCATCTAAAACAGTTAATTCAAGCTATGTCAGAGCTAGAAAAAGAGTAGAGAAATTAAAAGATTTTTACGGCAGTTTAGTTGCTTATGTCATTGTAATACCTTTTTTAATATTTATAAATTTTAATACGTATTCCGGATTTCAATGGTTCTGGTTTCCGATGTTAGGTTGGGGAATGGGACTGGCTTTTCAAGCCTATGAAGTGTATGGTAAAGATAAATATTTTGGAAAATCTTGGGAAGAAAGAAAAATGCAAGAGTATATGGAAGAAGAAAGCGAAAAAAAGAATAGTTGGGAATAATTATATAGATTATCAAAAAAGAATATCATGGAAAATTACACACAAGAAGAACGTTATTTAAAAGCCAAAGAGCGTGTAAAAAAACTAAAAGGATTTTATACACATCTAAGTGTTTACATTATTGTTAATACGGCGTTATTGTTACTTATCTATAGTGGGTACGATATTAAAATAAATTTTTGGAAACTAGGCTCGTTCTATACACCATTGGGCTGGGGGATAGGTTTGGCAATTCATGCTTTGATAGTTTTCGGACCCAACTCAGTATTTCTAAAACGCTGGGAAGAAAAGAAATTAGATCAATTTATTAAAGAAGAACAACAAAATAATAATCAATGGGAATAATTATGGAAAATTATAGAGAAGAAGATCGTTATATAAGAGCAAAGAAAAGAGTAGAGAAATTAAAAGGGTTTTATTGGCATTTTGCATCCTATTTTGCTGTGAATATGTTTATCAGTATTAGTAAAATTGTAAGTGATATAAGCGAAGGCGAAACTTTTATGCAAGCCTTTTGGGATTTCGGAACCTTTGCAGTCTGGATCTTTTGGGGAATAGGAATCTTTTTTCATGGAATGGGAGTTTTCGGACAAAATATCCTTTTTGGTAAAGATTGGGAAGAACGTAAAATTAATGAATACATGGATGGAGATAAACAACGTTGGGAGTAATAATTATTTTTGATTTATTCGATTTACGATTAATAAACACTCCAAAATAAACAACTCGAAATAAAACTAATAATGAACATAATCATCATAGAAGACGAAAAACCATCAGCAAGATACTTGAAGAGAATGCTTGCTAATATTGATATTGAAGTAAATGCAATGTTACATTCAGTTGAAGAATCTATAGCATGGTTTCAAGCAAATACACATCCTGATCTCATTTTTTTAGACATACAATTATCAGACGGATTGTCTTTTGAAATCTTTGAAAACATTGATATTAAGAGCGCTATTATTTTTACTACAGCTTATGATGAATATGCTTTACAAGCTTTTAAATTAAATAGTATAGATTATTTGTTGAAACCAATTGATAATGAAGACCTTGAAACTGCTGTAAACAAATATAAAGAGAGAGTTTCAGAAAAAAAGAACGTTTCAATTGATTTTAATGATATAAAAAAAATACTTGTCAATCAACAAGAGGATGTATATAAAAAAAGGTTTACAGTTAAAGTTGGGCAACATTTAAAGATGATAAGTATCAATGATATTGAATGCTTTTATAGTGAAAACAAAGGAACCTATATCCATACTTCTGAAGGTAGAGACTACTTGATCGATCTAACATTAGAACAGTTAGAAAAGGAATTAGAACCTCAAACTTTTTTTAGAGTGAATCGTAAATTCTATATCAATATCAATGCTATAAAAGATATGATTTCATACACAAATTCCAGATTACAAATAAAGTTAAAATCATATACTGCACAAGAAGTTATTGTTAGCCGTGAACGTGTTCGTGATTTTAAAGATTGGTTGGCTTAGTTTAAGACTTAAGATAAATGACTCGCTTCACTTTAAGACTAATGATATTTTCAGTTTGTAAAATATTTTAATCTAAAGAATTCCTCGACGCTTTGCGTCGGGGTTTCCAGTTTACCTCTCTGAGCCTGTACCGAGCGAAGCCGAGGTAGAGAGGTCGCAATCGCATTTAGCGATTACGGGTGAGGCAAAATATATAATTTTGGTTTTTGACCTAAAAGGTTAAAGCTTGTGCCCAGCTTGACTGAGTATGAAACGAGCGAAACATGTGCTGAGCTTGTCGAAGTATACCTCTATGCCCGTCCGCCATAGGAGGAGCTCTGCCTCGAGGATAGTTAGTTTCAAGAAATTATTTATTATCGGATACGTTTATTTTTATATCTATCCGATAATTAGTATATTTGCGATGTGTGGACAGTAGATTTAACATATAGACAAGAATTAGAGTCAACATTTAAGCGTTTACAAGAAAAAGTAATAAGCTTAAATGTATATAGACCATTGCCAAAAGCTGCACTACATAAAATTAAAGAAGCTTTACAAATAGAATGGACTTACAATTCTAATAGTATTGAAGGCAATACATTAAGCTTACGTGAAACTCAAATGATATTGCAAGAAGGTATTACTATTAAAGGGAAATCTTTACGTGAACATTTTGAGGCTAAAAATCATGAAAATGCAATTCATTATTTATATGACCTTGTAGATAAAAATTATGTAATCAATAGTAAAAATATTCTATCACTTCACGGTTTGGTATTACGCTCTATTGAAGACGAGTTTGCAGGTCGGTTAAGAAATAGTGGTGTTCGTATTTCGGGCGCTAATTTTGTTCCTCCAAATGCAGCTAAAGTTTCACAATTATTAGATGAGTTGGTAATGTTTGTTAATTCAAACCCATTGAAATTAAATGATATAGAATTGGCAACTGTATTTCATCATAAAATGGTACATATACATCCTTTTTTTGATGGTAATGGTCGTACTGTCCGTTTAGCAATGAATTTATTATTACTGAGAAAAGGGTTTCCGCCTGCTATTATTCTTAAAAATGATAGAAAGAAATATTATGAAGCTTTAAATCAGGCAAACAAAGGTAATTACTATAAGTTAATGTTGTTAATGTGTCAATCATTAGAAAGAACGTTAAATATTTATTTAACTGCTTTGCCTAACCATGATATTGATTATCAAAATATTGCTAATATCGTTGAAGAACCAGAAATACCTTACGGGCAAGAATATATAAGTCTATTAGCTAGACAAGGTAAAATAGATGCTCATAAAGAAGGTAGAAACTGGGTAACTACTAAAAAGGCTATTATTGATTATATAAGCTCAAGAAAGAGAAAATAAACTCGATCTTGAGTTTTTGATGTCCAATAGTCTTAGTTTTCAAAAAAACTAAATACACTACCTCCATAACGTTTATAATAGCTGAAATTTTTATTCTTAGATAGATCAGTATCCTTTGAATGTTCAATAATTAAGAGTCCATTTTCATTTAACATATCTTTTGAGAAAATTAACGTTGAAATAGCTAAAAATTGTTCATCATCAAAATTATAAGGAGGATCAGCGAAGATAATATCGACTTTTAGGTTATTTTTTTCTAGAAACTTATAAGCATCACTTTTAATGACATTAATATTCATGTCTAATTCCTCAGAAATTGAGTGTATAAACTTTGTACAACCATAATGTTTGTCAACGCTAATAATATGTTGTGTGCCTCGTGAAGCGAATTCAAAACTAATGCTACCAATACCTGCAAACAGATCAATGATAGATAAATCTTCAAAATAATATAAATTATTTAAGATATTAAATAGAGCTTCTTTGGCAATATCTGTGGTTGGGCGAGTTGGTAGTTTTTTTGGAGCGTTGATACGCCTGCTTTTATATTTACCGGATACAATGCGCATTAATATTGATTTAACAGAGTATAATACTTCCTTTTATCCATTTCTGTAAAAGTATCATCATATAGATATTTAGACCTGTTTTCAAGTAAACTCACATTTCTAATATAAGTGTAGGCTATCTTGTATAGTTCATCATCTTTTTCAATATTACCCAATAATATGAGTTCAAACTTTTCAGGATTTAACTTTAATTGTTCTGCAGTAAATAATACATAATAAATAAAATCTTCTTTAGTTGAAAATTCAAATGTATTGTACAATTGTAGTTTTTTGTTTGCGATAACTATAAGTTCAAAGTGATTATTATTTATATGAGCAAACATATGTGGTACTAAACTGTATTTATAAATACTCAACAAACTATCAATAAGTATATTAGAGTAGTGTTTAAAATCAAACTCTTTAAACTGATCTAATAAAAAGTTATTGATATTGGCATATGGAATATAAACAGAGACAATGTCATGATTTTTTATTTCATCATATACTAAATAATCACTCGCATAAACTTTGGTATTAAAGTTTACATAGTCTTTTAATTTTTCTTCATCAAATAAAGGTTTGGGTACCAATGTAGATAATTCATTGATATGACTTACATTAACAGAATGATACTTTTTTTGAAGAAGTTCTTCCCCTTTAAAAACTTCAGCAATATTTTCTAATAGTTTTTGAGGAGAATTATTACTTTCTTGAAAAGTGTATTCATGTAAAGTAGTAAATGTCTTACTGTCTTTATCTAAAATACAAAAAGAAAATCCATCCAAACTAAATTGGATGGATAAATGACTACTTTCTAGATTAGCTATATCTAATATTTTATTTGTCTTTATCTTCGTTAGTATCATAAATTGGAGGCCAGTTACCACTCGTTTTCACATTTTCTAAGGATCCTACAGATATATATTCACCTTTAACTTCAGGGCCACCTAAAGCTTCTTTTTCTTGTCTTATATAATCTATATTTAAACCTTTTAAAACAATAGCTTTGTCAACTTTAGCCTCAAAAACGGAAGCCTTAACACCTTGTACTTTTTCAACAAAACCGGTTTTTATTTCAAATTGAGCGTCAGTTCCGGGTACATTAAACATATTCTTATAGTCTCTACCTGCAAAGCTTGCCCTTACATCTTTAAAACCAATAGTGTCAACTACCCTTTTTTCAACATCAATTGTAATAGCGCCTCTTTGCTCAGTTACCACAATATTTTTAGTTTCAGTAATTGCAAATTTAGCTGTATCAATAAATTGAACTAGGTTAGCAGATTTATCGGTAAATTTACCGGTAACTTCTTTATGAGCAATCTCTGCATCACGTATCATTTTTAAATGATCAATTACTTTGGCATATTTGATTTTCTTTTGCTCATTAAATTTTATAGGTCCCATTACACCATCATAAATTTTATATCCTAAAAAGGCTATTATAACCCACAAAAATATAGAGATTAAGGTTCTAAATTTTTTAGGAACAAAATTTACTATTGCTTTGGCAATAAAGTAAAAAGCAATTATACCTACAACAAAGGCTATTAGTATTACAATCATTTTATTTTTTTTAAATGGTTATACGCAAATCTACAAAATTTTTTCAATGGTTAAAACTTTTAAGCATAAATCAATTTGTACCTTTGAATTTTTACTCATATTAATTGATGATAGACAGCCCAAAACAATTATATAACATCTTAATTGAAAAGTTCCCTTTTACTCCTACGACAGTTCAAGATGATTTGTTAGATATGTTGTCAGTATTTATTTTTGATAAAGATAAAAGAAAGTTGTTTTTACTAAAAGGATATGCAGGTACAGGTAAGACTACTATTATAGGTACCGTAGTAAACAACCTTTGGCATGTAGGTTTAAAATCAGTATTATTAGCACCAACTGGTAGAGCTGCAAAAGTCATCGCAAATTATTCAAACAGACAAGCCTTTACAATACATAAAAAGATATATCATCCACGTAAATCAAAAAACGGAGGTGTCTCTTTTGTTTTACAAGCCAATAAGCATACAAATACTCTTTTTATTGTAGATGAAGCTTCTATGATACCTGATAGAACTGCAGATGCTAAATTTTTTGAAAATGGCTCATTATTAGATGATCTATTGTCTTATGTATATTCCGGTAAAAATTGTAAACTCATTTTTATAGGTGATACGGCACAGTTACCTCCGGTAAAACTAGAAATGAGTCCTGCTTTACAAGCTGATACCCTTGAATTACAATATGATAAAAATGTAATTGAAGTTGAATTAGATGAGGTAATGAGACAGCATCAAGATTCAGGCATTTTAGCCAATGCTACTCAATTGAGATTGTTATTAGATGAGTATGGAATAGGTAATTTTAAGTTTAGCTTAAACTTTCCGGATATTATCCGTTTGACTGATGGATACGACATAGAAGATGCTATTACTTCAGCTTATGACAACGAAGGAGTTGAAGATACCGCTTTAGTTGTACGCTCTAATAAAAGAGCGAATCAATATAATCAACAAATACGCGGTAAAATACGCGGACAAGAAAATGAAATTGCTGCAGGAGATTATGTCATGGTTGTTAAAAATAATTATTATTGGTTAAAAGATAGCGCTGATGCAGGATTTATTGCTAATGGAGATATTTGCGAAATTCTTCAAATATTTAGATACAAAGACTTATACGGATTTAGATTTGCGGAGGTGAACCTTAGAATGATTGACTATCCCAATCAAAAACCATTTGAAACCGTTATTTTATTAGATACCTTAACCAGTGAAACTCCATCACTTTCTTATGAAGATTCCAACCGATTATATCAAGAGATTACAAAAGACTTTGTTGATGAAAGATCTTCCTACAAACGATTATTATCTGTAAAAAGGAACAAATATTTTAATGCTTTACAAATAAAATTCTCTTATGCCATGACCTGTCATAAATCACAAGGAGGTCAATGGAAAACAGTATTTATTGAACAGCCATATTTACCAGAAGGACCAAATATTTCATATTATAGATGGTTGTATACTGCAATTACCAGAGCACAAGAAAAACTATATTTAATAGGTTTTAAAGATGATTTTTTTGAGGAATGACGGTAGAAATAGAACGCTGATGACGCTGATTTTTATGATAATTATTTTTGTTTCATATTGTCATTATTAATTTCCTTTATCACATTATCTTTGATTTGCTCAAATGATACGTTACATAACCACTCTTCACTCTTTTTATTTGGATTTTGGCTAGTTCCATATCTATTTAATAGTCTCCTCTCAATTCCATAAGCATTACTAATAGCTTTACTACAATAAAACTCGAAAATTTCTGTATTTTCATAGGCTTCAATAGTTCTAAATCTTGTTTTAGGTTGTTTAGATACTCCTATTTTTATATCAGATTGTATATCTTTAATAACATAAATATAAGGTGTTGTAGAATCCTGTGGTAAATGATTATCATAGAATCGTTTCCTTTTTTCATATTTTGCTATAGGATAAATTTCCAATGCAAGTGATTGAATTTTATTAACTAATTCTGGGCTTGGGTCAGACCTCATGGCACCAGTAACTTTTTCCTCTAATAAATTATCTCTAATTATTGGTTGTCTCCCAAGCGCAATTATTAACTCTTCGGGAGTTATAATTCCTTCTCCACAAAGAAAACAGAGTGATTGTGATATTTTCCATTCAGGACCTTTTACACGTTTACCTAAAAAAGAATGCCCTCCCAACAAACCCCAAGTAGATTTTGGTGAATTTCGTATTGGAGAGAATTGGTTCCAATATCTACCAACAAGACTCTTTGCGATTCCCAAAGATCTTTCTTTAGTTGATGTTTTTAAAGGTACAAAAGATTTAGGGAACTTCATTTTAATTGGTAATTAGTATTTATGAATATCAATATTTCGCCTTTGGTTGGTGTTTTTCACCAACAAATTTAATCCTGCAAAGCAAAAACCTTTTTTAATAGTGTTGATGTTCTTGAAGATACTTTTGTTCTAATCTCTTTTTCTTCAATTGCAATCATTGTATATACTCCTTTTAGAGCTTCTTGTGTTACATGATCTGTCAGATCAGGATTTACTTTTTTAACAAAAGGAATGGTATTGTATTTAGTAATCATGTTTTCCCAGATTTTATCAGCACCCACTTTGGTAAAAGAATTTTTTATAACCGGACTGAATTTATCATATAATGCTTCTGATGTTCCACTTTGTAAATATTGAGTGGCAGCATTTTCTTTACCTAATAATATATTCTTGGCATCGTTGAAGGTAATTCCTTTAACAGCATCAACAAAAATTGGTGTCGCTTCTTTTACAGCATTTTCAGCTGCTCTATTCAATGCTTTCAAGCCTTGATCTGCCAAATTCCCTAAACCTATATCTCTAAGTGCTTTATCAACTTTTTGAAGCTCATCTGGCAACCCGATTTTTACCAATTCATTTTTAAAGAAGCCATCTTCTTGAGTAAGTTTAGTTACTTGTTTGTCAATTCCGTTATCTAAAGCTTCGCGTAGACCTGAGGCAATATCAGTATTACTAATAGCATCTTGAGGCAATTGGTTTACAACCTGTTGTAATTCTGAACAAGAGCTTAAAAATAAGATTGTAATTATGGAAATAGTTTTAAAAAATTTCATTTTTATTAATTTTAGAAACCATGAGTATCAATTTTATAAAAATAGTTTTAAAATTTTGATTATTTTAGTAATTCTATAATTTAAATATCAATAATGCTTTCATTGAATGATAAATTTTATATAAACTATTTATTTCTGATAGGACTAATTGCAGTACTAACCTCTTGTGGAACAACGCATCAAATAAAAAGTGAGTTAAAACAAAGTCATAAAGAGGCTTCTTTTTTTAAAGGGTTTGTATTGTATGATCCCGCCACAAAAAAGGAAATCATCAATCATAATGGCGCTAAATATTTTACACCAGCTTCTAATACTAAACTGTATACTTTTTATACAGCTTATAGAGCGTTAAAAGATTCAGTTAAAAGTTTAGCTTATTATAAAACGGAGGATTCTTTAATTATAAAAGGTACTGCAGATCCATCATTTTTATATGGTTTCAAATCGCATAAAGTATTAGATTTTTTAAGAAATCAAAAAGACACTATTTATATGGTTGATGAATCTATTGACGAAACACCTTTGGGTAGTGGTTGGGCTTGGGATGATTATCCATATTATTATATGCCTGAAAAAAGCTTATTTCCCATTTATGGAAATATTGTCAATTATAAAATGGAAAATGATTCATTGATTAGTTATCCATCATTTTTTAAGAATAAAATTCATGTTTTAGACTCAGTTTCTTTGACAAGAGAACTAGCGGAAAATCAATTTTATCTTCAGCGAGACAGACAAAAAAAGAAGGAAGTTCCGTTTATTGTTTCTAATGATCTTGTAGCAGAATTATTAAGTGATATTTTTCATAAAAAAATTAAAGTAATACCTAATTCAATACAATTTAATTACAAGACATTGAAAGGTTTACCATATGATTCTTTATATAAAAAAATGCTTGTTATAAGTGATAATTTTATTGCGGAACAGTTGATGCTTCAGGTTGGTAAAAAAGTAGCAGATTCATATAGTGTAGAAGCCGCTATTGAATATTCGCTAGCTAATTATCTACAAGACCTACCTCAAAAACCTCGTTGGGTAGATGGCTCGGGGTTATCGCGATATAATCTTTTTACACCAAATGATATGGTGTTTTTATTGGAAAAAATGTATAAAGAAATACCTTTGCATAAACTATTGAATTATTTTCCTGTTGGTGGAGAAACGGGTACCTTAAAAAATTGGTATGCAAATGAAAAACCTTTTGTGTATGCAAAATCAGGTACTTTATCAAATAATTATTGTTTGAGTGGGTATGTAATTACTAAAAAAGGAAAATTACTTATTTTTAGTTTTATGAATAATCATTATAGAATACCAACTTCTGAGGTTAAGCAAAGTATTGAAAAGACATTGAAAAAGATTTATAATTCATATTGAATGAAGAGAATAATAGCAAAATTTTTATTTTTTATCATTGGGTGGAAAGCAAATTATCCTTCAAAATTTAAAGTACCAAAATCTGTTATGCTGGCAGCGCCGCATACCTCTAATTGGGACATCGTTTTTGCATTAGGTGTTTATTGGATGGAAGGAATAGATGCTAAATTTTTGATTAAAAATAGTTATACAAATAGCTTCTTTGGTTTTTTCTTTAAATGGTTAGGAGCCATAGGTGTAGATAGAGCAAAACATAATAATTTAGTAGATTATTCGATTGAATTATTGAATAATTCAAAAAAATTGATTTTAATGGTACCAGCCGAAGGTTCTCGTAGACGAGTAGAAAAATGGAAAACGGGCTTTTATCACATTGCCAGTAAAGCTCAAGTACCTGTGTCTTTTGGGTTCTTAGATTATAAAAATAAAATTGCCGGAGTTGGAGATGTATTTAACCTTAGTGGAGATTTTAAAAGTGATATGCAATATATTCAGGACTTTTACAGTAAAATTGAAGGTAAACATCCCGAATTTTATAATAAAAAGATTTTTTAATCTATAAATTCTCCGACGGCTTGTCGCGGAGCTTCCTGTTTACCCCTCCTTTGGGGAGGTCGGAACTGCTTTTTCAGCAGTTCCGGGTGAGGTAAAATACAATCCCGACCATTCGGGACGGTTTTTGGTACTAAGACCAAAGCTTGTGCCCTCCCGATAGCTATCGGGATTGACTGGGTATGATCCCGATAGCTATCAGGAGGCGAAATACTCCTATGGCTTGTGGGGATAGTCGGTTTCAAGAAACTTTTTATTTACCGAACTCATCTTTTTTACAATATCTCCAACTTTTATAGTACCGGATTTTACAATTTTAGCATTTACGCCACGTAAGTGTAATTTTTTACCTATTGGAGAGTTTACAAACTTTACAGCATCAAGACCAAAACGTTCTGTAAACTTTTTACAACCATTATGAGGGATAGCAGTAATTTCGATAATAGCTTCACCTAAAGATAATTGTGTACCTGCCGGTAAGTTATCATCACTTAAGTTAATATCAACAAATAGTTGATCTCCGGCCAATTGCCATCTTTCTTTATGTTGTGCTATGTGGGCAATACATCTAGAATTCATGATATTCAATTGCATTTCAGGATGCGAACTGCCATTAGCAGTTTTTGAACTACCTCTAGTACTCCAATTATCTCCGATAAGACCTTTCTCTTTGTCAAGAAACCCTTGTTGTAATATTTTTCGCTTGCCTACATCAGGTCTGCATACAATCATTTCTAAAATGGTAGTATTAGTTGGAGATTGTTTTATATGCTCTAAGCCAACTTCAAGTTGTTTTGTTGTTAAATGTAATTTCATTTTTAAGGTATTAAAACTATTTTTCCTTTCACTTCTTTATTAGTCATGGCATTCATGGCATCAATAACTTTTTCTAACGGATATTCTCTATGAATCTTTGTTTTTAACTTACCTTGAGCAAACCATTTTACAATGGTTGTTAAATTTTCAGTATTTTGTTGAGGTTCATTTTTTACAAATGCTCCCCAAAATACACCTACAATCTGACAGCCTTTTAATAAAACTAAATTCAAAGGAATTTTTGGTATCTCACCGGCAGCAAAGCCGACTACTAAATACCTACCTTTCCATGCAATTGTACGCAATGCAGGTTCAGCATATTTATCTCCAACCGGATCATAAATTACATCAACCCCTTTGCCATTGGTCAATTCTTTAACTTTATCTTTAAGGTTTTCTGTGGTATAGTTAATGGTAAAGTCAGCACCATTTTCTTTACAAAATCCTAATTTTTCATCAGTAGAAGCTGCTGCAATAATTGTAGCACCTAGTACTTTTGCTATTTGGATTGCTGCTGTCCCAACGCCACCAGCAGCACCTAATACTAGTAAAGTTTCTCCTTGTTGCAGTTTAGCTCTATTTACCAAAGCATGATATGAAGTGCCATAGGTAAGCATGGAAGAAGCAGCTGTAATAAAATCCATTGTAGGAGGCATTTTAAAAACATTTCTAGCCTTTGCTTTTACTTCTTCGGCAAATCCACCAAAAAAAGCTCCATACATTACATTATCGCCGATATTGAGATGTGTTACACCTTCACCAACTGCTTTGATAGTTCCAGAGATTTCACCACCAGGTGAAAACGGAAAATCTGGTTTGAATTGATATTTCCCTTGAATAATCAACGTATCAGGGAAATTGAGTCCGCAAGCTTTTACATTGATAATCACTTCTCCTTTAGTTGGTCTTAAAGAAAGAGTTTCTTCAATAATAAGATTTTCAATTGGACCGAATGATTTACAAAATACTGCCTTCATATACCCAAACCATTTAGGTTTTCGGGAGTTTTGGCGAAAGTTATTTTTTTCTTTAAAAAGGCAAAAAGTTCAACCATAGCCTTTGTTATGGTTTTATTT
>VAPL010634972.1_pt1 | contig 45788 bp, 39 predicted proteins | sample 3395061 | NCBI WGS metagenome assembly VAPL01 (sample SAMN08290444, study PRJNA428436) | hydrothermal vent metagenome | isolation source: Deep-sea hydrothermal vent chimney 2 | place: Pacific Ocean: Juan De Fuca Ridge | depth 2182 m m | reverse complement strand
ATTACAGCGACGCTTCACCCGAGCGTCAATGACATAGATCATACGAGGCTGCCGTATCGCGAAGTCCCATTTGTAATGCGGAACGGTACGATAAATATCCTAGAATAAAATCCGATCCGACCAGATCACGAACAGGGCCGACAGGGTAAGCACCGATATCGCCGTCGAAATCATCACGGCGGCGGACGCCTGACGCACGTAAACATCGTATTTGCTGGCGAACACGAATACCGTGGTGCCGGTCGGCATGGCCGACAACAGCACCGCCAGGGTCAGCCACATGGGTTCGTCGGCGAGTAGCCACAGGGCCAGGCCCCAGGTGATCAGCGGCTGCGCCAGCAGTTTGGCGACAAGAATCCACGAGATTTCCCGCAGGTCCTGATGCAGCGGCTTGCCGACCAGGAACAGGCCCAGCGCGAACAGCGCGCACGGCCCGGCGGCGGCGCCCAGGACAGAGGTAAAGGTGGCGACCGGGGCGGGCAGGTCGAGGCCGGTAAAGGACCATGCAATACCCATGGCCGGGGCCAGGAACTGTGGATTCTTGAACACGCCGCGGGCGACGTCCAGGGCTATTTTCAGGGAACTGCTGCGGCGATTCTGGGTGATTTCCAGAATGGTTATGGTGCCGACCAGTAAAACGGAAATATTGATCACCGTGGCGACTACGGCGGCCGGCGTCCAGTCGGGGCCGAAGGCGACGATGACCATGGGCAGGCCTATGTAGCCTATGTTGCAATAGGCGCTGGCCAGGCTGCGCATGGTCCCGTCGGTCAAATTCTGGCGGAATATCAGGCGGGCCGCCAGGAAGGTGGCGGCGAAGATAATAATTTGGCCGCCGCCGTAAGTCAGCATGAAGGGCAGGTGAAAAATTTCCGCCGGCGCCAGCCGCGCCATGGCGTGAAAAAGCAGCGCCGGCATGGCGACATAAAATACGAACCGGTTCAGGGCCTGGCTGCTTTCTTCGCCCAGCACCCGGAATCGACCGGAAAGATAACCGGTCAGGATAATAGCGAAGACGGGGAAAACAATATTGATGACGGCTTGCATGGCGCCATCCTATAAGAAAAGGCGTCGCCATTGAAACAAAGGACCAGACCGCATGACTGACAGTTCCGCACCGGCCATCGCCTTCATCGGGGTCGGCCTGATGGGCCACGGCATTGTCGGCAATCTGCTCCGGAAGGGTTTTCGGGTCACGGCACTGGAGCATCCCGGCAATCGCCCGCTGGACGACCTGACGGGGTTGGGCCTGCGGACCGCAACCGGCGTCCGGGCGCTGGTGGGGCAAGCCGATGTGGTGTTTATCTGCGTATCGGGATCGCCGGAAGTGGAAGATGTCATGCTGTCGCCAGATGGCGTGCTGGCCGCCATAAAGGTCGGGGCGATTGTCGTCGATTGTTCCACCGCCAAACCCGAAAGCACCATTGCGCTGGCCGGAAAAATCGCCGCCGCCGGGGCGCGAATGGTCGATGCGCCGATGACCCGGACGGCGAAGGAGGCCGAGGAAGGCCGCCTGAACGTAATGGTCGGCGGCGATGATGAAAGTATTGAAAAAGTGATGCCGATGCTTCGAGCCTACGCCGAAAATATCTATCGCTGCGGCGCGGTCGGAGCCGGGCATAAGCTGAAACTGATCCACAATTTTCTGTCGCTGGGCAATGCCGCCCTGGTCGCCGAAGCCGTCACCTGCGCCGAAAAAGGCGGCGTCGATATGGCTACATTCTGCGAGGTGATGATGACCGGCGGCGGCGACAGCGTGGTTTTCCGCCGTTTGCTTCCATATATCAATGATGGCGATGACGGCAGTTTTCAATTTTCCCTGGCCAACGGCGAGAAGGATTTACGCTATTATGTCGATTACGCATCCGGGCTGAAGGCGCCGCGCCAAAGTGCGCGGGCGCTGCACGGCGTTTACGATGATGCGGTGAATGCCGGACTGGGCGGCAGCACGGTGCCGCATTTGATCGACCGCATGAAAGAGGCTTCCGGGAAATGACGGAGCGATCCATACAGGCCGCGGCAGATTCGACGATTATGGCACCAGGACCCGAAGTATAACGATGTGCGGAATATTCGGAATTATCGCCAAAGAAGGCGCCGCCTGCGATGGCGCAACCTTTCATCGGGCTATCTTGCAGCTGTTCAAGCTGTCGGAGCCCCGAGGCCGCGAGGCCGGCGGCCTGGTTATTGCCGCCGGTGACCAGGCTACGGTATTCAAGCGGCCCATGGCGCCTACCGCCATGCTGCGGTCTCCGGATTTTAAATCCTTCTTCCGGGCCAGCGAAACCGCCTACCGAACCGGCCAGGCGCACGCCGCCATCGGCCATTGCCGGCTGGTTTTCAACGGCACGGAAACCGTTATTGGCAACAATCAGCCGGTGATCTCGACCCACTGCGCCGGTGTCCATAACGGCCTTATCACCAACGATGAGGAAATCTGGCGGGACCACGGCGACATGGTTCGTACCCTGGAAACGGATTCCGAAGTGGCCTTCCGGCTGATCGATCACTACACCGAAAAATCGGGCGATCTGGCCGCGGCCATCGCCCGGGCTTTCGCCGAATTTTCCGGCACCGCCTCGCTGGGGTTTTTCCGCAACGACGCCCGGGTCATGGCGCTGGCTACCAACAACGGCTCGATCTATACCATGGCGCTGCGAGAGGCCGGTATTTTCGTCTTCGCGTCGGAACGCCATATTCTGGAATCGATGCTCGCCAGGGGGCCGCTTGCGGGCGGGTCCGGGAAGGCCATGGTCGAGCAACTGCCGCCGTCAAGCGGCATGATTATCCCGTTCGACGATGCCGCGTCGCAATCATTCGATTTCGACCGGACGGTCGTGACAAAGGTCGGGGTTTCGGCGGCAACCGTGCTCAGGTTTGCCGATCGCAGCGATCATCTGGGCGAATTGAAACGCTGCACCAGATGTATCCTGCCGGCCACCTATCCATTTATCGAATTCGATGACGACGGTGTCTGCAACAATTGCCGTGACCACACGCCACAGCGCCCGGCGGGACGGGACGCGCTGGAAGAAATACTCGTAAAACACCGCCGCACCGATGGCCGACAGGATTGTATCGTCGCCATCAGCGGCGGTCGCGACAGTTCATACGGCCTGCACCTTATCAAGAAGGAACTGGCCATGAACCCGGTCGCCTTCACCTACGACTGGGGCATGGTGACCGACATCGCCCGGCGCAATTCGGCCCGCATGTGCGGCGAACTGGGGGTCGAACATATTTTGCGGGCCGCCGATATTCCGGCCAAGCGGCGTTATATCCGCAAGAACATTCAGGCCTGGCTGGCCCGCCCCCGGCTGGGGATGATTCCCCTGTTCATGGCCGGCGACAAGATGTTTTACCATTACCTGCGCCAGTTGCGGAAAGAGACCGGCATCGATCTGGTGCTGTTCTGCGCCGGTAACGAACTGGAAAGAACCGACTTCAAGGGCGGCTTCGCCGGCATCCGCGAAAGCGCCCATGGCCAGCGCCTGTTCGGCATGTCGTTATACAACAAGGTCGGCCTGTTCGCCTGGTATGGCGCCCAGTATCTGCTAAACCCGCGCTACTTCAACGAATCGTTCATCGATACCATGTGGGCCTATTTTTCGACCTTTATCGCGAAGGATGATTTCACATACCTTTATCATTACCTGCCGTGGAATGAAGAGCAGATAAACAGCACCCTGATTGGCGAGTACGGCTGGGAAACGGCGGCGGACAGCGAAAACACCTGGCGCATCGGCGACGGTTATACCTCGTTCATCAATTATATCTATCACGCCGTCGCCGGTTTTTCCGAATACGATACCTTCCGTTCGGCGCAGATCAGGGAAGGCCTGATCGACCGCGACCGGGCGCTGGCGCTGGTGGCGAAGGACAACGAACCGAAGATGGATGTGTTATACGATTTCGCCAGGCACACGGGGTTTAATCTGGAAGAGGTGCTGACCCGGATCAATTCCATCGATAAACTTTATTAAGCGCGGTCATGGCCCGGCTCGAAAAAAAGTTCCTGACCGACACCGCCTGGAACTACGGCGCGTTCGCCCTGATGGCGGCGGCCGGGGTGATCCTCAATTTCTTTATCGCCGCCTGGTTCGGGGTCGAGACCCTGGGCGTCTTCAACCAGATCTATGCGCTGTACGTGGTGACGGCGCAATTCGCGGTGATGGGCAGCCACGATTCGGCGCAAAAACATGTGGCCGGGCTGGATCATGATCCCGGTCAGGTGAGCATCGTTTCCGCCGCCGCCCTGAGCCTGGCGGCCGTGACGGGTGTGCTGGTCGCCGTATCCGTTTACCTGCTGCATGACCCTGTAGCCTGGCTGCTGGACAGCCGGGCGGTCGGCGACGGCATCGCGCTGGCGGCGCCGGGGCTGTTGTTCTTCGCCCTGAACAAGGTGCTGATGGGGGTGCTGAGCGGAACCAGACGGTTAAAACCCTTCGCCATCGCGCAGGGTTTGCGGGTGGTGGCGATCCTGCTCAGTTGCCTGGTCATCGCCTGGCTGAAGCAACCGGGGTACATGCTGGGGATAAGCTTCACCATCGCCGAGGTGGCGCTGTTTCCGCTGCTGCTGTTTTTTGTCCGCCCGCGCCCGGCCCATTTCGGTTCCGGCGTCGCCTTCCGGCAGTGGTTCAGGGCGCATATGCGGTTTGGCGGCAAAGCCATGATTAACGGCTTCCTGTCGGAATCCTACATCCGTGTCGATATCCTTATGCTCAGTGTTTTCCTTAGCGACTTCGAAGTCGGCGTTTACAGTTTTGCCGCCCTGTTCGTCGAGGGCCTGTTTCAGGCGCCGGTGGTGGTGCGAACGGTCGCCAATCCGGAACTGGTGCGCCTGCTGCTGGCCGGTGACAAGGACAGGGTGATCGACTTTTGCCGCAAGGTGGCGGCGATGAGCACGGCTATTTTTATCGCCGCCGCCGCCGGGGTGCTGTTGGCGTTCCCTTACCTGGGGCCGTTGTTTCCCGATAACCTGGTGGCGCTGAGCCGGCCGCTATTGTTGATTCTGGTTGGCGGGCTGGTAGTTTTTTCAAGCGTAATTCCGCTCGATCATATTTTATTGCAGGCCGGTTATCCCGGTCGCCAGAGCCTGTTGATGACACTCAACGTGATGGTTAACGTCGTTCTCAACCTGGCCCTGATCCCCCTGTTCGGGTTGTATGGCGCCGCCGTCGCCACCGCCATCGCCTTTGTGTGCGCCAGCCTCGCCGTCAACCTGGCGGCCCGGCGCTGGCTTGGTTACCGCCGGGGCCTGTTTTTGCATTGACAATAAAAAGCGGGGCCACACGAAAGTGCGGCCCCGCTTCAAAGCGCTTGGGTACGATGAACGGCGGACTAGAAGCCCATACCGCCCATACCGCCCATGCCACCCATACCGCCCATGTCGGGGGTGCCGCCACCCATGCCGGGCTCGTCCTTGGTCGGGGCATCGGTGACCATGGCTTCGGTGGTGACCAGCAGACCGGCGACGGATGCCGCGTCTTGCAGGGCGGTGCGAACGACCTTGGCCGGATCGATGATGCCGGCTTTGATCATGTCGGTGTAAGTGCCGGCCTGGGCATCGAAGCCCATGGCGCCACCCTTGCCTTCAAGCAGCTTGCCGGCAACCACGGCGCCGTCGACGCCGGCATTTTCGGCGATCTGACGGATCGGCGATTGCAGGGCGCGGCGAACGATATCGACGCCGACTTTCTGGTCGCCATTGTCGCCATCCAGCTTGGCCAGGCATTTGGTGGCGTACAGCAGGGCGACGCCGCCGCCGGGCACGACGCCTTCTTCGACCGCCGCACGGGTGGCGTGCAGGGCGTCATCGACGCGATCCTTGCGTTCCTTGACCTCGATCTCGGTCGCCCCGCCGATCCGCAGAACGGCGACGCCGCCGGCCAGCTTGGCCAGACGTTCCTGAAGTTTTTCACGATCATAATCGGACGACGTTTCGTCGATCTGGGCGCGAATCTGATTGCACCGGGCAAGAATGTCTTTCTTCGAGCCGGCGCCTTCGACGACCGTGGTTTCTTCCTTGGTGATCTGAACCTTCTTGGCGGTGCCCAGCATGTCCAGCGTGACACTTTCCAGCTTGATGCCGAGATCTTCGCTGATTACCTGACCGGAAGTCAGGACCGCGATGTCTTCCAGCATCGCCTTGCGGCGGTCACCGAAGCCCGGCGCCTTGACGGCGCAGACCTTAAGGCCGCCACGCAGCTTGTTGACGACCAGGGTGGCCAGCGCCTCGCCCTCGATGTCCTCGGCGATAATCAGCAGCGGACGGGTCGACTGGACAATGCTTTCCAGAACCGGCAGCAACGGCTGCAAGGTGGAAAGCTTGCTTTCATGGATCAGGATGAACGGGTTTTCCATCTCGCAGGTCATCTTGTCGGCGTTGGTGACAAAATATGGCGAGGTGTAACCGCGGTCGAACTGCATGCCTTCGACGACGTCGAGTTCGGTTTCGATACCCTTGGATTCCTCGACCGTGATGACGCCTTCGTTGCCGACGCGTTCCATGGCTTCGGCGATCTTGGCGCCGATGTCGATGTCGCCATTGGATGAAATGGTGCCGACCTGGGCTACTTCGGCGCTGGTCGAAACTTTCTTCGAACGTTTCCGGATGTCTTTGATGACGGCGTCAACGGCCAGGTCGATGCCGCGTTTCAGGTCCATCGGGTTCATGCCGGCGGCAACGGCCTTGCAGCCTTCGCGGACAATCGACTGGGCCAGCAGGGTCGCCGTGGTGGTGCCGTCGCCGGCTTCGTCGTTGGTCTTGGAAGCGACTTCCTTGACCATCTGGGCGCCCATGTTTTCGAACTTGTCGGCGAGTTCGATTTCCTTGGCGACGGTAACGCCGTCCTTGGTGATGCGCGGTGCGCCGAACGATTTGTCGAGAACGACGTTGCGGCCCTTGGGTCCCAACGTGACCTTGACGGCGTTGGCGAGAATATCGACGCCGGCGAGCATGCGCGCCCGGGCGTCGGTGCTGAATTTGACTTCTTTAGCTGCCATTTTTCTGTATCCTTAGCTTTGGATCAAACCGCCTTCAGATGAAATCATTTGATTGCGGATAATTTGATCGATTCCAATAAGTTAGAGCGACCTAACCGCCCTTACCGGGGGCGGCTCGTTCCAGAATTCATTCGCGGAAAGAATCGCCTATTTCTTCTTTTTCTTGGAGGGTTCGATAATACCCAGAAGATCGGATTCCTTCATGATCAACAGCTCTTCCCCGTCAACCTTGACTTCGGTGCCGGACCATTTGCCGAACAGCACCATGTCGCCGGCTTTTACGTCCAGGGCGGCGATCGAGCCGTCTTCGCGGCGGGCGCCGGAACCGGCGGCGACAATCACGCCTTCCGAGGGTTTTTCCTGGGCGGTATCGGGAATGATGATGCCGCCGGCGGTTTTTTCTTCCTGCTCTACGCGCTTAACCAATACGCGATCATGCAGAGGCCTGAATTTCATCGTGCATACTCCGTTAAAGTATTGAGATATAATAAAACTAGGGGATTGTTAGCACTCTCCCCTACCGAGTGCCGACGATATATGGGGGATTGCCCCGAATGTCAAGAACAAGCCCGAAAAAATCGGCTTTTTTGCCGCCCGGACGGGCCGTCTGAAGCTATTCCAGCAGCGACGGGTCGGCGATGACATCGGCGACCCTGAAGACCGTGAAATAACGGCCCCGGTAAGGCTGGTTGAAGGCGCTCGGGCTTTCCGTCGAAGGTTCGCTGTTAATTACGATGATGCGGCCATCGGGATTGGCGGCCAGCCAGTCGGGCAGGTCGGTGGCATCGTTGCCGACCACGGCGATGGGCGACTCGAGCCGGCCCAGGAAATTAAACTGACCGTGATATTTACCGACATAGGCGATTGCCACACCCCGTTCCTGCCAGGCGCTCAGTTTCTGTGAAATTGGGCGCAGGTCATAGCGTTCGGCCAACAGCGGCCTGATTGCGTGATGGGCGACGACAACCAGGGCCACCGACAACAGGCAGAGCGAAGCCAGCCGGGCCATCAGCGAACCGCGCCCGCCCATCCTGTCCAGCAGAAGCAGCGCCAGCGCCAGAATCGACAGGGCGATGCCGGGGTAGGGGTTTAGCTCACCGGCCCAGGTCGGCAGGTCGAACACGGCGCTCACCGGGGCAATCAGAAACAGGCCGGCGCCGAAAATCAGGAACGACAGAACCGGCAGCAGAATGCCCGACCCGCTCCATTTATTGATCTCGCCCGGTGCCGCCCCCGAAGTGGCGTCGTCCCGTTCGGTCAGCAACCGCGCCAGGATCAGCGCCAGGGCCGGAAATACCGGCAGCAGATAATGGAATTGTTTGCCGCTGATCATCGAAAAGACGAGCAACGCCGGGGTCAGCCACGCCAGGCAGAACCGCAGGCCGCCATCGCCGAAAATCCTGAACAGGTAGCCAAGCGAGCGCCAGGCCGCCGGCCACAGGGTCCAGGGCAAAATCAAGGCCGGCAGGGCCGCCAGATACCACCACCAGGGTTCGCCGTGGGCGAAGGAATCGACCATGCGCCCCGCCGACTGCCCCCAGAATATGGCGTCGCGGTATTCCGCGCCGCCGGCGATACCGGCCGGAATGGCCCAGGCCAGGCCGATAGCGACGCCGGCCAGCAGCGCCAGCCCGGTTTTTACGTACCATTGCTTCCATCCGCGTTGCCACGATTGCCCCAGCGCCTTGCCCCAGGTCGGGGCCAGCAGGGCCGGTGGCAGGGTGGTCAGCAGGATCGCTGGACCCTTGGCCAGGATGCCAAGGCCAATGGCGATGGCGAATATGTAGAATCCCGCGTTGGAATTTCGCCGCCAGGCGCCGAGTAGGCCGTTCATGGCCAGCAGGGCGCAGAAGGCGAGGATCATGTCGAACATGGTCAGGGTGGCGAACAGGGTCCAGAACAGGCCGCCCAGCAATATCAGCGGTGTCGCCCCGGCAATGGTCGGCAATTCCGGCCACAGCCAGCGCCCCAGGCGGGCGCTAAGCCACAGGCTGGCTAGACCGAACAGCGGGGCGACCAGCCTGGGCCACCATTCGTTAAGCCCGAACACCCCCCAGCCGGCGTTTATCAGCCAGAACAGCAGCGGTGGTTTGTGGCTGTAGGCGGCGCCGTTCAGGTGCGGCACCAGGTAATCGCCACCGAACCACATTTCCCAGGCGACGGCCAGATAACGGGTCTCGTCGACCGGCAGAAACGGCCTGGTTTCGATCGCCGTAGCCATCAATAAAAGCCACATGCCGCCCCAGATCAACGGCGACAGGGAGGTCAGCCATGATTGCCGTGGCGGCACGGGTACGGGATGCTGGTTTCCGGTATCTCCGGTCATCGGGCCCGGTCTTCCGCTTGCGGCGGTTCATGCCCGACCCCCAGTTCCCGTTCGACGTTGTCGTCGAAACTTTTGCCGTGGCGGTATGTCCGGTACAAGTAAACCCCCATCGCCCCGGAAACCACAAACAACAGCACCGATACGCCGATGCGCAGTCCCGGTTCCAGCGCGATGCCGCTGCCAATCAACGCAAAAATGATCGTTTGCGGCAGGTAACCCAGGGCGGAACCGGCGATAAACGGGGCCCCGCGCACGCCCGACACTCCGGCGGCCAGATTGGTCACCAGATTGCTGCCGACCGGCAGCAGCCGGATCAGCAGGGTCATGGTCAGCGGGTTGTCGTGCAGGAAATCGTCGATCTTGCGGACTCTGCGGGGAAATCTCGAGGCCACGAAATCGCGGCCGAGGACTCTGGCATAGCCGAAGGCGGCGATACATCCGAGCGTTGTCGCCAGCAGCCCGAGCGCCGTACCCAGACCGAAACCAAATGCGTAGCCTCCCAGAAAACAGATAATCTGGCGGGGCAGACCAACCCCGGTAAAAAGAAACCCGATGACGACAAACAATACCTCGCCGGTGATGCCCCGGCCCCTGATCTGGGTGTCGATCCAGCTTTCGTCGATCGCCGATCCCAGGCCGCCGACCTTCAGGGCGTAGCCCAGGGCGATTAGCGAGACGATCAGGATTATTCCGCGCAGCCATATGCGGGGCGTCATTTCGGCGTGACCTCTTCGACCACCGGCCGCCGCGCCCGGCGCTGCAACCAGATAACGCCGATCAAATCAAAAATGCCGACCCACAGGCGGTCCATGGTGCCATATTTCGATGCGCCCCGCCGCCGGGGCCGGTGGTTGACCGGAATCGATTCGACCCGCCCGCCGGCGCGAATAATCAGGGCCGGCAGGAACCGGTGCATATGATCGAAACGGGGTAGGTCCATAAAGGCCGAGCGGCTGAATATCTTCAGCCCGCAGCCGGTGTCGGGCGTGTCGTCGCCAAGCAAACGGGCCCGTACGCCATTGGCGATTCTGGATGAAATCCGTTTGATCCAGCTGTCGCGGCGCCTGGCGCGGTGGCCGGTTATCATTACCCGGTCGCTTTTCGAATCGGCCTGAAAAGCCTTCAGCAGGGCGGGGATATCGGCGGGATCGTTCTGGCCGTCGCCGTCAAGGGTGGCGATCAGGCCGGCGCGGGCGGCTTCGACGCCGCTGATGATAGCCGCGCTCTGGCCGCAACAACTGTGATGGCGCAGCACCCGCAGCCGGGGGTCGGCGGCGGCCTGTCGCAGCTTTTCCGGCGTGCCGTCGGTCGAGCCGTCATCGACATAGATCATCTCGAAGTCACATACGCCGGTCAGGGCGGCGATAATTTCAGCGGTTAGCGGGACGACATTGTCGGCCTCGTTGTGAACGGGAACGACGACGGCCAATTGCGGGGTCTGTGTGGTCATTGCGGGAAAAAAACCGGCTGCATTTTCGCTAGAATATATAAGTCCGGACCCTAACACCGGCCGGCCTGTTCCTCAAAGTGCTTTAATATGGCCGCCGGAAACACGATAACGGTTATTGGAAAATTCCCTTTATGACAGCTTATACCAAGGATCACTGATAAAGACCCACTTGACCTATGACCGCGAGGCGCTGGCCGGCGACGGTCTGGCCGTCAACAGCCGGGTTCCCGGATTTGATGCCAGGCGATTGCAACTTTTCCATGAAATGATTCATATCGAATCCGGTGATCTGGCGGCGACCAATGACGTTATGCCGTTGCACGTGGACATGACCGACCGTCGGACCGCCGGGTTCCCGAAAGCCGTCCTCGACAGGATTGGATCGGTTTTTCAATCCGACCGGCAGCTACGGCCTCCGGAACGGGCCGGGCGGACAATCAAAATTCCCCATACGTCGCGATAAGTGATTTTTCTCTTGGACTTGGCCACGGTATGGTTATGCTCGCTTGTTGTGATGGGGATATAAAAAGGTAGGGAATAAATGGAGACGCTTGGACGGGCGACGGACCTCGCCAATTCCGCATTGACCATGATGCGGGACAAGGGGATTCCACCTAACCCCGGAAACTTCCAGATCTGGTACAATTACTTTTCCGGTCAGGACCCCGACCTGCGGCGGGCGCTGGATATCCTGCTTGGCAACAATCAGGAGTTCACCGAACGGCGCAACCACGAAATCTACGAAAAATTCTTCTCGCTGGCTCAGGAAGGCGCGGCCATCGAAAGCGCCGCCACCATGGCCGAGACCGAACTGAACCGGATCATGAAATATCTTGGGCTGGCCGGTAACGATGTTAGTGAATATGGCGAGGTGCTGAAGAATTTTTCCGGCGCCATCGATGAAGACACCGGTTCGGAAAACCTGAAGCAGGCAATCGAGGGCGCCCTGACCGCGACCCGCGAGATGGAGCAGAAAAACAAACGGCTGGAAGAAAAATTCAACGCCTCGTCGCGGGAAATAAATCGCCTTCGTGAGGATCTGGAAAACATGCGCCAGGAGGCCATGACCGACGGCCTGACGGGCATTGCCAACCGCAAGCTGTTCGATGCCGAATTGCGCCGCGCCGCCCTGGACGGCATGGAAAACGGCGATCCTTTATCGCTGCTGATGATCGATATCGATTTCTTTAAAAAATTCAATGATTCCTTCGGCCATCAAACCGGCGACCAGGTGCTTAAGCTGCTGTCGGCGACGCTTTTGTCCAGCGTCAAGGGCCAGGATACCGCCGCCCGTTACGGCGGCGAGGAATTTTCCGTGATCCTGCCCGGTACCGGCATCGAAGGCGGTATCAAGGTCGCCGAAACAATTCGCAACGGGATCGCCAGGAAACAGGTAGTCAACCGCAAGACCGGTGATATCCTGGGTCAGATCACGGTGTCTATCGGGGTCGGCGAATTTGAATTTGGCGAGCCGTTGTCACAATTGATTTCGCGCGCCGACAAGGCGCTGTATGTGGCGAAACGAACGGGCCGCAACAAGGTCAATTCACAAAACGACCAGGAATATGTCGAAATGACCTTCGACAACTAGAGCATTCCCGGGTTATTGTGAACCATTCTGACCCTGTTATTTTGTCCCGTGACGTCGTCACGCATCTGCCTCGATACTCCGCATCGCGTTGCGATGCGCTCCTCGTCACAAAATAAAATAACAGGGTCAGAATGGTTCACAATAACCCGGAAATGCTCTAGGGATCATCAATAACCCATAAAATGTCACGGCTTTTGTTCAATCCCGCCGATCAGTTGCGCCGTATCGCCAAAAACGATCAGATCATCCTGATTTTACTGGCCCTTGCTATCGGCGCCGTGACCGGCGGCGGCGTCATTGTTTTTCGCGAAGCTATCGACGGTATGCAGGCGCTGTTCTTTGTCGGCCTGGAAGGATCGCTGTTTCAAAAGGCGGCATCCCTGCCGTGGTGGGAAGTGATTCTGGTTCCCACCGTGGGCGGCGCATTGATCGGCGTCGCCTGTAAATACCTGATGCCACAGGGGCAACCGCAAGGCCTTGCCGATGTGATCGAAGCCAGCGCCCTGCGCGGCGCCCGCATGTCGGGTCTTGTGGCCCTGAAGGCGGCGATAATCAACGCCGCCTCGATCGGTTTCGGGGCATCGGTCGGCCGCGAGGGGCCGGCGGTCCATTTTGGCGCCGCACTTGGCAGTTGGCTGGCCAATTCCCTGCACCTGACCCGTTCGGTGTCGCGCACGCTGTTAGGTTGCGGCGCGGCGGCGGCGGTGGCGGCTTCTTTCAACGCGCCGATAGCCGGCGCCCTGTTCGCCTCGGAAGTGGTGATCGGCAATTACGCCCTGAGCGCCTTCGCGCCGGTTGTTATCGCCAGCGTTACCGCGACGGCGGCGTCGCGGTACTATTTCGGTGATTTCCCGGCTTTCGCGATCCCCGAACACTCGATCCAGTCACTGTGGGAATATCCGGCATTTATCGGCCTTGGCGTGGTCGCCGGGTTGACCGCCATGGCGTTTATGAAGGGGACCATGACGGCGAGCGACCTGTCGTCGCGTCTGCCCGGACCCGATTGGCTGAAACCGGCGGTCGGCGGGTTGGCGGTCGGCGTAATAGCGGTGTGGTTCCCCCATGTTCTGGGGGTTGGGTACGGGGTCACCGGAAGCGCCGTGATGGCCGCTTTTCCGTTCGGTATGTTGCTGGCCATACTGCTGGCCAAAATTACCGCTACCGCGATAAGCATCGGTTTCGGTTTCGGGGGCGGCGTTTTTTCGCCGTCTCTGGTGATCGGGGCGATGCTGGGCGGCGCTTACGGAACGGTTTTTACGCAACTGTTTCCGGCTATTTCCACCGGCACCGGGGCTTATTCCATTCTTGGCATGGGGGCGGTTACGGCGGCGGTGCTGGGGGCGCCCATTTCGACCGCCCTGATTATCTTCGAAATGACCGGCGACTACGCCCTGACCCTGGCGCTGATGGTGGTCGTGGTAATCGCCTCGCTGTTCACCCGGGAATTCCATGGCGGTTCATTTTTCTCGTGGCAGTTGGAACGCCGTGGTCATGACCTGCGCGACGGTCTGGAAATGGCGTTACTGCGTAATATTCCGGTCAAAAGCGTCATGTCGGGGACCGGTGAATTGGTGACCGCCGGCGTCGGCATGCCTGAAATCAGGCAAATGCTGCAAGGATCCGATGCCGGTGAAATTTATGTCGTCGATGACGACGGTGTCCTGTTCGGCACCGTTACGCTGGCCGATATGAGCGAATTCGCCTTCCACCGGGAACTCGACCAACTGCTTACCGCCAGCGATGTCGCCCGCCGCCGGCCGCCGGTGCTGGCGGCCGATGACAACCTGGAAACGGCGCTGAAGATTATGCGCGACAGCGGCGAAGATTATCTTGGCGTCGTCGAAAACCGCGAAGCCATGACCTTCATAGGCTGCCTTCGTAAAAGCCGGGTAATGGATGTTTATAACCGGACCCTGATCGACAGCCAACGGGAAGAACGCGGCTGGCGCTGCGGCTGATTTATACCAAGGATAACTGATAAAGACCCATTGAGATCGTCACAGCAGGCGTTCCGCAGGGGCGTTTCCGACCGTTCGGGCCGGCGGTTGCGTCGCACAGCCGGTCAGCGTGAAAATTACAACGATCACGACAACGTTAAGATATCGCCAGTTGTTGAAATTGGCCATGGGGACGACTATAGCGTATATCCAGCGTAAAGTAGGACAGGAATGATTACGGATTTTCAATGCACATAAGACTGAATCATATCCTGTTTCTGGGATTTACCCTGATTTCCATGGTTCCCGTCATCCTGCTGGCGTGGTGGATGCAGCAATCGGCGCTCGACAAGGAAATCAAGGCGGTCAAGGAAAAGCACCTGCTGGTCGCCCGCAACCTGACCGGCGCCCTTAACCGCTATGTCACCGATGTCGAAGCCGGGTTCGAACTGGCGACCAAGGCCCTTGGCCCCGATCATCAGGGTTCGGGCATCGAAGGGCTGCTGAAAGGGGTATATTTAAAACATGTGTTTTTGATCGACGCGTCGGGCCGGATTATCAAGACCACGTCCATGAAAGTGGGCGACATGACGAATCTGGCGCTTGACCGGGTGTTGGCTGAACTGGCCCCGGTATTCAAACAGGCCCAGGCCCGACCGGGGAAGATCGTATACAGCGATCTGATGAGGGGGATAGAAGGTAAACCCAGTATTTTCCTTGTTCGCAGCCTCGATTCCGATCATTTTTTTGTCGGCGCCATGGGCACCGAATACATTGTCGAAGTCCAGCGCTCCGTCGCTTTCGGCAATCGCGGCCACGCGACTATTATCGACCGTCGGGGGCGGACCATAGCCCATCCGGTGACCGAATGGCGCGACACCATGAAGGACATAAGTTTTCTGCCGCCGGTGCAGAAAATGATGCTGGGTCAGACCGGAGTGATGCAGTTCTATTCCCCGGCGATGCAGGCCGACATGATTGCCGGTTATACCACCGTCAAGAAGGTTGGCTGGGGGGTGATGATTCCGCAGCCGTTCGGGGAACTTGTCGAAAAGGCCGAAGGCGTAGTCAAGGTCGCCTTCAGCATCGCCCTGCTTGGCGTTATTGTCGCCGGCCTTATCAGTTGGTGGCTGGCCAGTTATCTGGTTAGGCCGATAGACGCGGTGGTGGTTTCCGCCCGCGCCGCCAGCCAGGGCCGGCTATCGTTCGAACTTCCCCGAATGGGGCGAATCGTGCCGCAGGAATTGCGCCAACTGGTGAACTCGTTCAATCACATGGTGCAGCAGATCAACGCCAAGAACCGGGAAGTGGAAAAAAGTGCGGCGCGTTTGGCGGAAGCCCAGCGCATCGCCAGACTGGGCAATTGGGAATGGAACAGCGCTACGGATCAGTTGTGGTGCTCCGAAGAAGTAAGCCGTATTTTTGGCCAGGCGCCGGAAAAATTCAGCAGCGACCGCGCGACCGCTCTTGACATGGTCCATCCCGATGATCGTGAAGCGGTAAAAAAAACGATGGACGAAACCCTGGCATCCGGTCGGCGAGCGGCCATTGATCATCGTATCGTCATGGCCGACGGAAGCGAAAAAATAGTGCATTTGGAAATGATTGCCCAGCGTAACGACAACGGCGGCGGCGCCTGGCTGGTTGGCACCACCCACGATATTACGGCGGCCAAGGAATACGAGGAACGGCTGATATATCAGGCCAATTACGATGAACTGACCGGCCTGCCTAACCGGACGCTGTTTCTCGACCGGCTGTCCCAGGCCCTGCTGGTGGCCCGGCGGACCAGCGACCGTGTCGGCCTGCTATTCATCGATATCGACAACTTCAAGGAGGTCAACGATACCCTGGGTCACACCAACGGCGACAAGCTGCTGATACAAGCCAGCCGGCGGCTTCGGGAATGCGTCCGCGGCGCCGACACCGTGGCCCGTTTAAGCGGCGATGAATTTACCGTTATTCTGGAAAATTCCCTGCATGACAAGGATGTTGCCGTGGTTGCCGAAAAAATCGTAAACGCCATGGCCAGGCCCTTCAAGATAGATACCTACGAAGTCCTGGTCGGGGCCAGCATCGGCATCAGCCTTTATCCCAACGACGGCGACGACACCGCGACCATGCTGGGCAACGCCGATATCGCTATGTTCAGGGCCAAGGACCGGGGCCGCAATTCATTTTGTTTTTTCACCTCGGGCATGAACGACCAGATGATGCACAATATGAAGCTGGGTAACGATTTGCACTATGCCCTCAATCGCAACGAATTCAGCGTTCATTATCAGCCGATTGTCGATGTCGCGGCGAACAGGATCGTCGCGGCGGAAGCGCTGGTGCGCTGGAAACACCCGAAAAGAGGCTGGATTCCGCCATCGGAATTTATTTCCCTGGCCGAAGAGCGGGGCTTTATCGGGCCGCTTGGTGAATGGGTGCTGGAGACCGCCTGCCGCGAGGCTGTCCGCTGGCGCGAAGAATTGCCGGCGGCGCCCCGGCTGTCGGTCAACCTGTCCATTCGCCAGCCCAAGCTGGGGCTCGACAGGGACAGGATTGGCGCCCTGTTGCAAAAAAGCGGCATGGACCCCCGCCAACTGACCTTCGAAATCACCGAGAGTCTGGTCATGGAGGATTCCGCCGAGGCCATGGCCTGGCTGGATTCGGTAAGAAGCCTGGGCATCCGGTTTTCCATCGATGACTTCGGCACCGGCTATTCATCGCTCAGTTACCTGAAGCGCCTGCCGGTTAATACCCTGAAAATCGACCAATCGTTCCTGACCGATTTGAGTGACGGTTCGGGCAATGCGTCGCTGGTCGAATCGATTATCGCACTGGCCGCCAGCTTCGGGCTTGGCGTAGTCGCCGAGGGGGTCGAGGAAAGGCGGCAGGTGGATTTTCTGCACCGGCGGGGATGTTATCTGTTGCAGGGCTATTATTTCAGCCGCCCGCTGCCGCCAGACGAATTTCTGGCCCTGCTGAAGGACTGGCGCGGTGGAATTCCCGAGGCGCTGACCCGCATGGAAGGCGGGCGTAAGTAAAAATGAACGATCCGTTTGATCTTGCCGAAGAAACGCCGGGACCAGCCCGGCCGAACTATCTGGACGGCCTGAACGAGGCCCAGCGCCAGGCGGTCGAAGCGACCGACGACCCGGTGCTGGTATTGGCCGGCGCCGGCACCGGCAAGACCCGTGTCCTGACCACCCGGCTGGCCCATATCCTGATGCAGGGCATGGCCAACCCGTGGGAAATGCTGGCCGTCACGTTTACCAACAGGGCGGCCCGTGAAATGCAGGGACGGGTTTCGAGCTTGCTGGGGCGCACTACCGAGGGTTGGTGGGTCGGTACATTCCATGCCCTGGGGGCGCGCATTTTGCGCCGTCATGCCGAGGCGGTGGGGCTTAAATCCAACTTCACTATCCTTGACGCCGACGATCAGGTGCGGTTGGTCAAGCGGCTTATGGAAGACCACGAAATTGACGACAAGCGCTGGCCGCCGCGGCTTGTCTCGGGCGTTATCCAGCGCTGGAAAGATCGTGGCCTGATGCCGGACAAGGTTAGCGACGCCGAAGGCGCCGATGCCGCCGACGGCAAGGCCATCGGCATCTATGCCGAATATCAGGACCGGCTGCACACCCTTAACGCCGCCGATTTTGGCGACCTTTTGCTACTTTGCCTGGAGCTGTTCCGGCTGCAACCCGATGTCTTGCAAAAATACCAGCGGAAATTCCGCTACATCATGGTCGACGAATACCAGGATACCAATGTCGCCCAGTACCTGTGGCTCAGGCTGCTGGCCCAGGGGCACCGGAATATCTGCTGCGTCGGCGATGACGATCAGTCGATCTACAGTTGGCGCGGCGCCGAGGTCGGCAATATTCTCCGTTTCGAGCAGGATTTTCCGGGTGCCCGGGTGATCCGGCTGGAACGCAATTACCGCTCGACGCCGCATATTCTGGCCGCCGCCTCGGGCCTGATCGCCCACAACGAAGGCCGCCTCGGCAAGACGCTGTGGACCGACCTGGATGAGGGTGAGAGGGTCCGTGTACACGGGGTCTGGGACGGCGCGGAAGAAGCCCGTCTGGTCGGTGACGAGATCGAGACACAGCAGTCCAGGGGCCGTTCCCTGAACGACATGGCGGTGCTGGTCCGGGCCGGCTTTCAGACTCGTGAATTTGAAGAGCGGCTGATTACACTGGGCGTCCCCTACCGGGTAGTCGGCGGCCCCCGGTTCTATGAACGCCAGGAAATACGCGACGCCATCGCCTACCTGCGGGTGACCGTTCAGCCTGATGACGATCTGGCCTTCGAGCGTATTGTCAACACCCCCAAACGGGGCCTCGGCGGCGCTACCCTTCAGGTTTTGCACAGCTATGCCCGGGGCGAGAGAATATCGCTCTACGCCGCCGTCCGGCGATTGATCGAAACCGACGAGCTGGGCGCCAGGCAGCGCGCCACACTGGGTAATTTGCTGGCCGATTTCGATGGCTGGCGGGACCTGATCGGGCAGATTGAGCATACCGATCTGATGACCCGTGTGCTCGATGATTCCGGCTATGCCGCCATGTGGAAGGCCTCCAGGACGCCGGAGGCGCCGGGCCGGCTGGAAAACCTCAAGGAACTGCTCTCGGCCATGGAGGAATTCGAGAACCTGCAAGGGTTCCTGGAACACGTCAGCCTGGTCATGGAAAACGAAGAGCGGGCGGCGGAAGCCAAAATAACCCTGATGACCCTGCATGGCGCCAAGGGGCTGGAATTCCAGGTGGTCTTCCTGCCGGGCTGGGAAGAGGGACTGTTTCCGCATCAGCGCGCCCTGGACGAAGGGGGGCAGGCGGCGCTGGAAGAGGAACGCCGCCTGGCTTATGTGGGGCTGACCCGGGCGCGTCAGCTGGCGATTGTCAGTTCGGCGGCCAATCGCCGCGTATACGGCAACTGGCAGTCGGCGATCCCGTCGCGGTTTATCGACGAATTACCGCCCGACAACATCGTGTCTGCGGTCGAACGGGGCCTTTATAACGCCCATAATGCCGCCGCGCCGTTCGATCAGGGGGGGGCTGTATATTCCGGGACCGGCGGTCGGCGTTACAGCGGCGGTTTGCGGGAATCATCACCGCGAATGTCCGCTGAAATGGCCGTCGCGGAAGACCATGAGTACGCCGTCGGACAGCGAATATTTCACCAGAAATTCGGCTATGGCGCGATCCTCGCCAGCGATGGCGACAAGCTGGAAATCGCCTTTGAAAAGGCCGGCACCAAAAAGGTCATGGCGGGCTTCGTTACCGCCGCCTGACAATGGTGATTAACGATTTATTGACCGGACCCGCTTTAAATTTTTGATATTGGATTCGCTGGGTGTTGTCTGATGTCACTGTTCCTTTCAGTAGCTGCTTTTTTATTGTCGGTGTCGGCGGTCGTTGTCGGCGCCGCGGCGCTGCGCCGGATCAACGGCCAGAATGAAGAATTTCTGCAGTCCTATGTCCGGGAAATCCGCAACGACCTGCTGCTAAAGGATCAGCAAATCGCCACCCTGCGCCGGGAACTGGCCGCGATTCGATCCAACCGGTCGGTCAGCCGCGCCACCTTGCGCAGCCTGGAACAGGAAGCCGCCCGCAAGGCTCAGGCGTTGGCGAAAGCGGAAGAACCGGGCCTGTTCCTGCCCAGCCACAAGGTTTCGAATAAACGCCGAATCGCCTGATCATGCCTGATCGCCCCGATGCAAGCGCCGCCGGAAGATCGCTTTGGCGGATAACCATGGCGACCGGAAGCATCACCGTCGCCGCCTATGAAAATGCGCTGGAACCTTTCTGCCGGGCCATTTCCCGGATTGCCGCCGAAACTGGAGACGAATGGCGCATCGAGGGATTTTGCGACGTGGAACCGGAACCGGCCAGCCTGAATCAGGCCGTGGCCACGGTCGCCGAGGCATTTTCCCTGCCCGCACCTTCCCTTGCCGTGGAAGCGGTTGAGCCCCGTGACTGGGTCATCGAAAACCAGCGGACATTCCCGCCAATCCATGCCGGACGCTATTTTATCCATGGTTCCCATTACCGGGATCCACCGCCGCCGGGGCGGGTTGCGATCCTTCTTAATCCCGGACGGGCCTTTGGGTCCGGCGATCATGCGACGACCCGGGGCTGCCTGAAGGCATTGCACGGGCTGGCCCGGACCCACCGCTTTCACAATATGCTCGATATGGGTTGCGGTTCCGGCATCCTGGCTATCGCCATGGCGCGGACCTGGACGCATACCGCGACCGGCCCGGTGATGGCCGCCGATAACGACCCCTGGGCCGTTCGGGTAGCCGCAGGAAATTGCCGGCGCAACGGTGTCGGGTTACTGGTTCGGGGCACTGTCGGGGACGGCTACAAGTCAAGGGGTATCAGGCGCGCCGGTCCCTATGACCTGATTGTTTCGAACATTCTGGCCAATCCCCTGCGCCGCATGGCGGCGGAATTGGGCCGCAACCTGAAGCGCGCCGATGCGGGCGGCGGCATTGCCGTGTTGTCGGGCTTCCTGATCCGTGACGCCGGACGGGTGCTGGCCGCCCATCGCCGGCATGGGCTGCGCCTGTTGCGCTGCTACGATATCGATGGATGGCGGACCATAATTTTGCGGCGCCCGTCCGGATAACGCAGAAGTGTAGGGCGCGAATGGCTGCGCCGGGTTATATCAAGGAGCGCGGCCATGAAAATGCGGGATCGATCATTGCATGTGGAAACCCTCTGAATTCATTTTCGGCAAACGCCCGGACACGACCCTGCCCGAGCGGGTGCTGATTTCCATTGCCAGCCAGCAGCAGGAAAGCGAAAAGCTGATCGGCTGGGTGCAGCTTATGCTGGCGTTGATTTTTGCCTCGCTGTGGGCGGTCTCGCCGCCTTCACCCAATACCTTTAGTTTTCAACCGGTGCCGTGGGCGATTGCTTTCTACACCGTGTTTACGCTCGGTCGTCTGGTGTATTCCTATCGGGGCAATTTGCCCGACTGGTTGCTGGTGTTGTCGGTGGTTATGGACATGGGCCTGCTGATGACCCTGATTTGGAGCTTTCATATCCAGTATATGCAGCCGCCGTCATTTTATCTAAAGGCGCCGACGCTGATGTATGTGTTTATTTTCATATCCCTGCGCATGCTACGGTTCGAACCGAAATACATATTCGTTTCGGGCCTGGCGGCGACGGTCGGCTGGATGATCCTGATGGCCTATGTGATCTATGGCGTTCCCGGAGACCCCATGATAACCAGGAACTATGTCGAATACATGACTTCCAATGCGATTTTGATCGGCGCCGAAATCGACAAGATGGTTTCCATCGGGCTGGTTACCGTTGTTCTTGGCATCGCCGCCATACGCGGGCGGCGGGCGCTGATCCGGGCGGTGCTGGACCGCGAGGCGGCCCAGGACCTGTCACGCTTTATTTCACCCGAGGTGGCCCGGCGCATTACCCAGGCCGATCAGGCGATCCAGCCCGGCGATGGCGAAGCCATCAACGCCAGTGTCCTGTTCACCGATATCGAGGGTTTTTCCGCCTATTCCGAAACGGTTAGCCCGAAAATTCTGGCGGCGACGCTGAACCAGTATTTCGGCGCCATGTGCGACGTTATCGACCGTAACGGCGGCGTCATCACGCAATTTCAGGGGGACGCCATGCTGATTGTTTTCAACGCCATCAGCCCGCTACCGGATCATGCCCGCAAGGCGGTGGAAACGGCGTTGGAAATTCGTCAAATCTGCGCCACCCGAACCTTTGGCGATGGCAAGCTGCTACCCACCCGATGCGGCATCAATACCGGTGATATCATGGTTGGCGCGGTCGGCGCCCAGGACCGGCTGGTATTCACCGTGCACGGCGATAACGTCAATATCGCGGCCAGGCTGGAACAGTTGAACAAGGAACATGGCACCTATGTCATGCTGACCGAGGAAACCCGCCGGGGGGCCGGCGAGGGCTATCGGTTCCGCCGGGTTTGCGATTGTGTAGTGCGCGGCCGGGAAGCGCCGACCACGGTCTACACTATCGACCCCGACTAAACTTGCCCTAGGCCGCCAGCTTGGCCAGCTTGTGGTGGCGAAAGGCGCCCCAGATGGCGCCGCCGATGGCGCCGGCGTAAATCGAATCCGGATGGTTCAGGACTTCGATTGCGACTTTCTGTTTTTCCATTTCTTCATTCAGGGCGGCCAGCAGGCCGGTATCCAGGGCCAACCCGCCGGTTAACAGAACCGTGCCTTCCTTCATCTTGATGGCGCGCAGCAGCTTGACCAGGCGACCGGCCATCGACTGGTGGATGCCTTTCAGGATATTGGCCGTCGAAACCTGCCGTGAAACCATGTTGATAACATCGGTTTCCGACAGCACGGCGCAGATCGAAGATACTTTTTCCGGGGCGTCGGCCTGCTGTGACAGATCGCCGATTTCTTCCTGGGTTATGCCCAGGTAGCGGGCGATGTTTTCCAGAAACTGGCCGGATCCGGAGGCGCACTGCGAGGTCATCTTGTAACTGATAACCTTGCCCCGTTCATCGACGATAATCGCCCGGCCATGCAGGGCGCCAACGTCGATAACGGCGCCGGCGCGAGGCTCCAGATAAATGCCGCCGCGGGCGTGGGTGGTCATGGAATAAAAGTGGCCGGTGGTGAAATTCAGGCTTTCAGCCTCGCCGGTGGTCGCAATATAGGCGACATCGTCGGTCTTTAACCCGGCTTCCGAAAGTGCCGATTCATACGATTCGCGGGCCAGTCTGTGGGGGTCACGCTGACGAATTTTCTCGGTACAACGGCCAAGCCACTTAGTCTCGCCCTTGCCGCCGTCCTTGACATCGAAGATAACAGCCTTTACGGCCCCGGTCCCAACATCGATACCTGCTGTGATGGTCATCGCATTTATCCCTTCATTCTTTAGTTAATGACTGCCCGGCGGGCGAATTCGGCGGCGCCGAGCGCACCGGTGTAGATCGATGCCGGGTCGATATTGATTTCCACATCGCCGTAGTTTTCCTTGATTAGCTTCTTGAGTTCGCTGACCGCCGCGCCGTTGTTGGCGACACCGCCGGTAAAGGTGAACTGGTCGGTGACGCCGCCGGAGCGGGAAACGATGGACATGGCGCGCAGGATAATCGCCCGGTGCAAACCGGCCAGGATATCCTCGCGTTTCTCGCCCAGCGCCAGCCGGTCACGCAGTTCGGCCCCGGCAAACACCGTGCAGGTCGAGTTGATCCGGACATTCTTGGTGGACTTCAGCGCCAACGGCCCCAGTTCATGCAGTCCCATGTTCATTTCGTCGGCTATATAACCCAGGTAACGACCGCAACCGGCGGCGCAACGGTCGTTCATCTGGAAATTTTCGACGATGCCTGCGGCGTCGACCTGAATCGCCTTGGTGTCCTGGCCGCCAATATCCAGCACCGTGCGGGTCTGCGGATACATCAGATGGGCGCCCAGGCCGTGGCAGAGTATTTCCGAGCGGATATGTTCCTTCGGGAACGGCAGGGTGACGCGGCCATAGCCGGTGCCGACCACATAGGTTTCCTCAAGATCCACATCCAGCGCCTTGGCCAGCGCCTTCTGTGCCAGAACCTCGTCGATTAGCATTTCCGGGGATTCCGTCAGCAGCCGGTGCAGCCCGGCCCGGAATTTATCGGACAGACCGCTTTCCGGAGGCCGATTCTCGACGTCGATAATGGACTTGTCGTAAAGGTTAAGCAGGGTGTCAAACCGGACGTCGCTTTCCTTGGCGACCTCCTCGGACAACTGCATGACTCTTGATCCGGCGATATCGCGGAAGAAATCGGACTTGCGCTTGGCCTCGCGGGTGAACATGGCGGCGCTCTCGTCGCGCAGCCGCGAATAGACCTCGTTCAGGGCCTCAAGGACACCCTCGTCACCGTCCTTGACATGCGTGGCGCAGGTTTCCTGCAAGTCCTGCAATTGTTCCAGGAACTGCTCGTAGCGGATAGTCCGTTCCAGGTCTGACATCAATTCATCGATGCCGTCGATAGTGGTCAGTTCGCTGATGCCACGCCGAAACAGCGTCAACCGCGCCCCCAGCCGGGCCTCCTGTTTGGCGACGGAGGCCGCCGTTTCGTAGTTGGAGCGGGAATTGGTGATGCCGCGACCGAGAATCTCGGCGCTCTCGTCCATCAGGACGGCCTTGGTGGTGGTCGAGCCGAGATCAATGCCGATATAACATTTCATGAAATTTTTCCTTCCTTCAGGCGGCCCTGCCGCTCTGGCGTTTCTGGTCGATCATCTGAAAATAACTTTCCAGGCGGTTCTTGACGTTGGCCGGCGAGAAATAGCGCGGATCGACCAGATCGGTTTCGATGAAGGCGGCCGGCTTGCCGGTGCGGGTTTCGATCTCGCGCATCATCATCAATTCGCCGGCGGCGAAGCTGTTGCAGCTTTTTATTGAATTGACCAGGAAACCGTCGGCCTGATAGTCGTGCATGGCCTTTTCGACCATATCGACGCGGGTCGGCAAGTTGCGGTTGGTGTAACAGCCGAGGCAATAATCGGCCAGGCTCTCCAGCGGATGATCCGGGTCGTGGCGGAAACCGTCGAAATCATAAACGCCGCCGACCTTGGTGTAGGTCGAAGAGACGACGACGGCGCCTTCGTCATAGAACATCTTCCAGAATTCCCGGAAACTGGTCCAGTTGGGCGGGCCTTCCACAACCAGGCGGTATTTCTCTTCGCCCATTTCGCCTTCCGGGGTGATCGGCCCCTTGCCATCGGCTATGCGCTGTTCTATTTCGCTGCGCAGCAATTTGTAATATTCGACCGCGTCCTCGGTGCCCCGGAAGGCGGTGAAGATGGGGCCGACATAATAGACGCCGCCGAAATAGGCGTCGATGGGAGAAGGCTTGTTCTTGGCGCTTTCCAGCACCCAGACAAAGTCATCCTCGGCCTTGGCCGACAGCCTCAGGTTCTCGCGCAGACGGTCAATATCGAACTTGACGCCGCTGACTTCTTCCAGCGTCGGGATCACTTCTTCCTTCAACTGCCGGACCACATAGTCGCGCATGTTGGTCGTGATCTTGCCGTCGCCTTCGTAGGGAACGTGCAGCATCTGGGTGCGGCAGCCGTATTCGTCGCGCAGCAATTCAAACCATTTTAGGAAGGTAAAACAGCCGGTGTAGTTAAGCAGCAACAGGTCCGGCACCGGCATCGATTTGCCGTTGGGGGCGATCGAGCCCCGCGCCATATGGCCGATATCGGCCTTGACATAGGTGCAAACATCTTCCGAATGGCCCGATTTCTCGGCATCCATAATCATCGCCCCGGATTGCTTGCGCATACCGTTTTGAATGGCGTTGATTTCCGGCAGGTTGTTCAGGATACCGAAACACATGAGCAATTCGTTGAGGTTGCCCGGCACATAGGTGGATGACACCTTGCGGCCGGTTTCCCTGGCGCTGGTCAGGTCGTCGTAATTACGGGTAATCATCTCTTTCTGCTTCAACATCGAAGCCTCTTTGATTACTTCCGGCTTTTCTGCACTCATGTTCATGCCTCGCTCCATAGTTTGATGGTGTCGGCGAAAGTTCCCGCCTGTTCCCGAATCGGCTGCATCTGGCCGGAGTTTTCAGCGTACTTGAAAGAAATATTGGGGATGTTTTCACGGTTCAGCGCGTTGGCCAGCATGGGCCGGTCAAGCAGCGCCGGATCGCAGAAACTGGGCGCCGCGAAGATCACGCCTTCGGCGGCCCGGTGTTGCACGGCGTCGATCAGGTAGCGCCCTTTATTGGCGGCCACGGGTTCGTACTTCGAGGCGGTTTCGCCGGAATGCTCAAGGAAAGCCACGGACAGGTTGACCAGCGGGTCGCCATCGGTGGGCACATCCTGCAACAGCCAGCGGGTAATCAGCAGATAGTCATCATCGACGATGTAGCAACCGGACAGTTCGATCGATTTGATCAGGTTCAAGGGCGGTTGCTCGCAGAATGAACCCTGCAGGATAACCCGGCAGTTATCCTTCACGGGCCGGTCTTCGGTTTCGACGGCGGCGATATATTCCTCGATCAGCCGGGAATGGTCTTCGACCGGCAACACCATGCCGGCCCGCATCAGCAGGTACACTTCCCACGACAGCGCCTTCCACGGGGTCTTGGCGCGAAGGTCGTAGACCGCCTCGACCAGCTTGCGGTTTTCGTTGTAGAGGGCGATCGAATTCCGCAGGTCGTCGTCGGTGATCTTGCGCCCGGAAATACCCTCCAGGCCCTCTTTCAGTTCGCGCAGTTCCTGGGTGTAATATTTGCCGCCGATGCCGCCGCCGTAGTTTTGCGGTACGTCGAAATAGCGGGCATAGACCTTGGGATACAGCAGCTTCCACATCCCCGACAGGTTGCGGATAACATCGCAGACGGAAGGAAACAACATGCCATCGACGAAATCCAGGCGCTTGGTGATGGCCAGTTCGATGGTCGAGCGGGGAATCCGGCAAATGTAGCTCTGATAGTAGGCGTCACCGTGAATGACCTCCAGATTTTCGCCTCCGCCCAAAACGCCCAGCGGCAACATGCCGGCGGCGTGGATAATTTCGCGGGGCACGTAGACCGGCATGTAGCCGATGACGTGGCGACCGGGTTCGGCCTCTTTCCAGCGGCGGGCCGCGGTGAAATTCAGGTCGTCAAACAACTCCTGGCAATAATCGATGATTTCATTGACTTTTTTCATGGTTTAACTGTGTCTCCACTTGGGCAAACGTTTTTCCACGAAGGCCGCCAGGCCTTCGGGCGCGTCGTCGCTGTTCATCAGACCGTCTAGATAAAGTGCCTCAACCCGGTCGAGATCGGCTGAAACCTGTTCGGCGAAACGCCGGCGGGCGGCGGTCACGGCGAATCTCAGCGTGCTCGCCGACAATCCGGCCAGGTGTTCATTGAAATAGGCCAGCGCGGCGGCTTGCGGGTCGGCATCGGCCCGGAAAGCAATTCCCAAACGGGCCGCCTCGTCGCCGGAAATACTGCGCCCGGACAATAACATATCCTCGGCCGCCTGTTGCCCGGCCAACCGTGGCAGCAGACAACTGGCGGCGGGCGCGAATACCGCCAGCTTGATTTCCGGCTGTCCCAGGCTGGCGTCGTTGGCGACGAACATCAAATTGCACGACAGCGCCACTTCCAGGCCGCCGCCCAGGCACTGACCGCCCACCGCCACCAGTACCGGCGCCGGACAGGTAAGGATTTTCTTGATCAGGGAATGCAGGGCCGAAAGCATTTCGGCGCACTGTTCCGGCATGTGTTCTTCGACGCTGGCCCCGAAGCTGAAGTGCGGCCCGTCATGATCCAGCAGCACGGCGTGCACATCGGGATTGGCGGCAACTTCGCCAAACGCCGCATCCAGCGCCGCGATCATCTTCGCATCGACGATATTCGCCTTGGCCCTGTCAAGACGCAGGCGCAGCAGCCTGCCGTCATTTTCACGCCAGATCCTGAGCGGCCCGTCAGTCATCGCCGGGGGCTTTCGGCATCAGGCTGTCGATCAGTTCCGGGGTCCACGGCACACCCTGGGCCAGGCCCTGGCGCAGCTTGACGAAATCGATCTCGCGACCGGTTTCACGGGTCCCTTCGTTAAAGGCGCGGAAGCCGGTGCGGGCCTCGTTCATCATGTTCAGGGCCAGCCATGCGCGGGAATTTTCCTTGTTGCGGTTCCAGGCGTCGAGCTTGGGCTTGCGCAGTTCTTCCAGGCTTTTGGTCATGCATTCGGGGAAGGTTTCCAGCAGCTTGGAACAAAGCGCCTCGACTTCGGCGTCGAGCAGGCTCAGGTCCAGTTCGCCGGATTTCATCAAATCCTTGCCGGCCTTGAAGTCTTCCCCGGTTTTGAATTCGCCGTGCACGATGCGACCGTACTGGTCGAACATTTCGTCGGTCACGACCATCGGATTGGCGACGAACCGGCCATCGATTTTCAATGCCGGAACCACCTGCATTATAATGCCCAGACGGTAGGCCTTGTGGGCGGAAAACGGCTCGCAAAGCGTGCCCGACACCATCGCCTGTTCGCAGCCGATCATCAGCGGCAGGAAGTCGGTGGCGCCGCCGATGGCCGCCGAACCGTGTTTCGGCCCGGCCTGGCCGAAGTTGCACAAGTCGTGGGCGAGAGAGAAATCACAGGCCATGCCGATTTCCTGACCGCCGCCGATGCGCATGCCGTTGACCCGGCAGATAACCGGCTTGTCGCAGCCCAGGATGGCCGAAACCATGTCGTTGAACAGGCGCATGTACTGGCGGTATTCCTGTGGGTTGCCGGCATAGTATTCGGCGTATTCCTTGGTGTTGCCGCCGGTGCAGAAGGCGCGGTCGCCGACCCCGGTGAAAACCACGGCACTAACCGAACGATCGACCGAGGCGCGCCGGAAGGCGAGGATCGCCCCCTTGACCATATCGGTGGTGTAGGAATTGAATTGTTTGGGATTATCCAGCGTAATCCAGACGTTGTAGAGCCCCTCGGCGATGCTGCCGTCGGCCCGTCGGGCCGGGCGCTTGTCGTACAGGATACCGGCGACCACGGTTTCGGCTTCGGCTACGATATTGTGATCGTTCAGGGTTTCTGGTTTGGTGTTGGCGATGATTTCGTCCGTGTCAGACATTTATGAATAACTCCTCATGGCGTCAATATGGCGCGACGTTGCAATTGATGGGCGTGCGCCGCTTCGAATATGGTGTTGATATCGGTCAGCGGGTGACGTTCGACAAACGGTAAAACCTTGATCTTGCCGTCCAGCACCAAGTCGATGGCGCCGTCATACAGATCGGGAGTGCAACCCCAGTTACCCAGCGCCCGGGCGTGAAAGGCCATCAGGTTGGATAACCGCAGTTCGGTCTTGTCCATGGTGAAGCCGACCACGCTAAGGGTGGCGCCATGCACCAGCAGGCCGTATGCGGTCTGCTGGCCGGCGGCGGTTCCGGAACATTCAAAAATAAACCATTCGGTCGAACGCAGGCCGTTATCCTTGGTGAAAGCAAAGATCGCCTTTTTCAGGTCGCGACCGGAAATTTCCCTGGCGTTGAATGTTTTGGCCGCGCCGTGTTCGGCAACCGCCGCAAGCTTGGCTTCGTCGACATCTATCGCGATCACCGTCGCCCCCAGGGCCGCGGCGACCTGAACGGCGTAACCGCCGACCCCGCCGACGCCGATGACGACAGCCAGGTCGCCGGCCCCGATTCCGGACTGGATGGCCGCCTGATAAGGCGTGGTGACGGCGTCGGCGACCACGGAAAGATCGGCCAGCTGCATCCCTTGCGCCGCCATCCGCGTTTCATCGACGGCGCACAGGCCGCGTGCCGGAACCGTGATGTGGCTGGCGAAGCCGCCCTGAATATCGTTACCGGGCATTTGCTGGGAGCGGCAGATGGTGCCCTTGCCGCGCTGGCAAAGATCGCATTCGCCGCATGGAATGACGGCGGCGATAATTACCGCCTTGCCGTTCCAGTCCTCGGCTCCGGGCCCCGTGGCGATCACCCGGCCGCTTATTTCGTGACCCAGCGCCAGGGGCAATTCGTGGTTCAGGCGAACGCCGTCGTACAGGTAGCCCAGATCCGTATGGCAGACCCCGCAGCCGGCGATTTCGACGACCGCATCGCCCGCACCGGGGGCTTCAATGGTGAAGTCCTGGCGGCTCATCGGCTCATTTACGGCGGTCATTACCCAGCGGTGTGCGGCGATTGTCATGTCTGTTACTCACCTGTTTTTGTTACGCTTTGCTGTCTTGAATTCCCTGCAAATTTCCCGTCAAGCGCCGGAAAACCTTTTCTTTCGGAGTCTAATTCAATAATTTGGTACAGTAATACCTATTTAAAACAGAGTCCATATTTTTTTGCCGGTCTTCAGGGGGGTGAAACTAATTCGGCTGCACCGGCGGGTCCGGATCTTCGTCCCAGTCGTCGTCGGGACGGGGCACTTTTTCGAGCCACTCGCCAATCAGTTCGATATGGAGCTGTTCTTCCCTCTCGAATTCGGCGGCCATCTCGCGGACCTTCCGATTTTGCGAGGTATCGACCACTCCGGCGAAAAAGGCCACCGTTTTTCGTTCGGCGCGGCGGGCCAGTTTCAATGCGTGATAGGGCATCATCATGTAATGCACTTCCCGCGCACCGGTCAGGCTAAGCACGCTTTCGCTGAAATTTTTCAGATCCCAGGGCGCGATATGGGGGATTTCCGCGTCCCCGGCCAGTTTGTCTACCTGATCCAGGTGCTTTTTCTCATCCATCGCCAGCTTGTTGAAAAGCTCCGCGACTTCATGGTTGTTGTGGACTTCCATTTGTTCGGCCAAATCGAGATAGCATTCGTAGGCCTCCGTCTCCATAACCCGGACGTGGGCCAGCAACTCTTCGACTGTTTCGATGGTCTTGCTCATTGCCGTGTCGCCTCCCTTGTCTGTATGACGTTTCCTAACACTATACCACAAATTGCCGTTCAAGGTCCTGCGGCGGCGCCGCGTCCGCCTTCGAATCCAGGCGGAACGGTTCCCGGTGGCCGATGTAAAGGACCCCCATGTTATAACCGTCGTCGGTCATCAGGCGCCTGGCCGCCCGGCCGATATCCTCGGTCGGGACCACCGGGGCGGCGTGCACCTTCTGCTTCCATTCCCGCTGATCGGGGCGGAAGGTGACGCAGGGGCTTAGAATCTCGACGAACGAAAAGCCCGGATTCCTGATCGCCTCGGCGATAACCTTTGCCGAACCATTGGGGTCGCCGGCAAAACCGCGGGCGATAAAATTAGCCCCCGAAGCCAGCGCGATAACCAGTGGATTAAATGGCCGCAGCCCCGTTCCGCCCGGCGCCAGGGCGCTGTCCCAATCCGGTTCGGTGGTCGGCGAGGGCTGTCCCTTGGTCATGCCGTAGACCCGGTTGTCCATGACGATGTATGTCATATCCACGTTGCGCCGGCAGGCATGCAGGAAATGATTGCCGCCGATTGAAAAGCCATCGCCATCGCCGCCGGTGACCAGCACCGTCAGTTCCGGGCGGGACAGCTTGAGCCCGGTGGCCAGCGCCGTGGCCCGGCCATGCACCCCATGAAACCCGTATGTATTGAGATATGCCGGAATACGCGACGAACAGCCAATGCCGGAAATTACCGCGACGTCCTGCGGCGGCAGGGCCAGTTCGGTCAGCGCCTTGGTAATCGCCGAAAGCACCGAATAATCGCCGCAGCCGGGACACCAGACCGGTTTGACCGTCGATTTATAGTCCCGCGCGGTCAGCGCCGGGGTGGCGGGTTGGACACTCATGAGCGCCTCCATTTTTCAATCTCGTCGGCCAGTTCACCGGCCCGAAAAGGCAATGGCCCCGACCGGCAAAAGCCGGTGACCGGGCACGGTAAGTCAAAATAACCTTTCAGATAGTGATAGAACTGCGCCGAATGGCTTAGTTCAATCACCAGGGCCCGTTCAACGCCGCGTAGCGCCGCCGCCATCTTGGCCGGGCTGGCCGGGGCCAGCAGCCGGAGCGAGATAAGGCGAATGTCGTGGCCGCCCTGGCGCAGCGCCCAAAGCGCCTCGCGCACGGCGCCGGTGGTCGAACCCCAGGTGATGACGGCAAGTTCGCCGTCGCCTTCGATTTCCGCCCAGTGGTCGCCGAAATCGTATTCGCTGATCTTGTCCGACCGTTTATCCAGTTGCGAGACGTGATCGGAGACCTGGCTGGAAGGATTGCCGGTTTCATTGTGTTCCAGGCCGTCGGCGGTGTATTGACCGCCGGCCCGACCGGGCAGGGCCATCGGCGAGACGTCGCCGCCGCTCAGGGCGTAACGGTGATAGTCGCTGATTCCGGCGTCGGCCAGGGAACGGTGGGATACAAAAGCCAGGTCGGGCGGGCGGTCGATGACGGCGCGGGTCTGCCCGAGCAACTGGTCGGACAGCACAATCGCCGGAACCTGCATGGCCTCGGCCAGATACACCGCCCATTGGCTGGTGAACAGGCAATCGCCGACCGTGCCCGGCGCTACCACCAGATGCGGCGCATCGCCATGTAGGCCAAACACCGCGATGTTCAGGTCGGACTGTTCCGACTTGGTCGGTATCCCGGTCGACGGACCGCCGCGCATGACATCGACGATAACGACCGGCACTTCCGAAGCGACCGCCAGGCCGATCGATTCCAGCATCAACGCCAATCCCGGCCCGGATGTCGCGGTCAGCGACGGCGTGCCGCCATAAGAAGCGCCGATAATCATGTTGATCGAGGCCAGTTCGTCTTCCGCCTGGACCAGGGCGCCGCCGACCTTCTTCAGGTTCGGCGACATCCATTCCAGCACTTCCGTGGCCGGGGTGATCGGGTAGGCGGCGACAAAGCGGACCCCGCCCTTGACCGCGCCCATGCCGGTGGCCTCGTTGCCGCTAACCATCCAGCGTTGATTTTCTGCCGTTTCCGGTATCCGTAGCGGCCTCGAGAATTCGAATTCGGCGGCGGCCCCGGCCCCGGCCAGAATCCCGTTGCGGCTGGATTCCAGGGCCTCGGCGGCGCGTTTCTTCAGGACTTTTTCAAGGATTCCATCGACTGCTTCATCCGGCAGGCCGATCAGGGCGGCGACGGCGCCAAGGGCGATCATGTTGGCCCTGCCCTTGGGGATGGCTTTCGCCATTTCCTTCATCGGCAGTTCGACAATTTGTGCGCCGCTGGCGGCAATGACGTCGGGTACGGCGCCCTGCGCCGGATCGGCGATAACCAGGCTTTCCGTGGACAGCGGCAGTTCGATGGCGAAACGGTCGATGTTGTGCCAGTCGATGGCGATCAGGATATCGAAAATTTCGCCGGGGGCGTCCAGCGTATGGGCCGCCATCCGGATCATCGCGGCGGCTTCCCCGCCCCGAATTTGCGGCCCGGACGAACGCATGAAGAAGCCATACAGCCCGGCCCTGGCGGCGGCTTCAAGCAGCATGTTGCCGGCGGTGATAACCCCGGCGCCGCCGCTGCCGGTTATTGCCACTGAAAGAGAATTCTGCTCGTTTTTTTTGTTTGTCATCGCGCACCCGTTGCGGAAAATTGGCGATATTCAGTATTCCAGTACCTTAATGCCGTATTTGGCGCTGCGTCAATGCTGAATAAGCCGTTAACATGGACGAAACCGCGTTCGGTTGCCAGTCTTTCAGGGATTGGTTATCAGAATTTGGTTGCCGCCATAGGGGAATCCGTCTAGTAATATAATTGTTCGCCTACCAAACAATATGAGGCGCCATCATGGCCAAATCTATATTGCGCCTGTCGTTGAACGGGCAACCGAGAGAGGATGCCGTCGCCGACAATACCCTGTTGGTCGACTACCTGCGCCAGATCGCCGGCCACAGTGGAACCAAAATCGGTTGCGATGGCGGCGAATGCGGCGCCTGTACCGTGCTGGTCGACGGCCGGCCCCGCCTGTCGTGTCTGTCGCTGGCGGTTGGTTGCGCCGGGAAAAACATTGAAACCATCGAGGGCCAGGCCGAAAACGGTCGCCTTAGCCGTCTGCAAAAGGCCTTTCACGAGCATCTTGGTTCGCAATGCGGCTATTGTACGCCGGGCATGATAATGGCGGCGGAAGGGCTGTTGCGGAGCAATCCGAAACCGACCGATCAGGATATTCGCGAGGCGCTGGGCGGTAACATTTGCCGTTGTACCGGCTATGTGAAAATTATCGAATCGGTGCGTGTCGCCGCCCAGGTCCCGTCATGAACCGGCCCGAACCCATGATCGGCAGGCGCATGGCCCTGATAGACGGGGTCGAGAAAGTCAGTGGCCGGGCCGATTACACCGCCGACCTGGAGCACCGCCACGCCTGTGTCGGGCGGATCTATCGCAGCCCCCACGCCCACGCCAGGATCATCGCCGTCGATGTGGCGAAAGCCCGCGCCCTGCCTGGCGTTATTGCCGTCATTACCGGCGATGAATGCGATGTTCCCTTCGGCATTATACCGATTGCCCAGAACGAATTTCCACTGGCCCGCGACCGGGTCCGCTACCGGGGCGAGCCGGTCGCCGCCGTTGCCGCCATCGATGAGGCGACGGCGGAACGGGCGTTGCGGCTGATCGAGATGGAAGTCCGCCAACTGCCGGGATATTTTGACGCCGATGCGGCCCGCGCAGATGGCGCCGTGCCGCTGCATGACGACCGGCCCGGCAATCTGGAGCGCGAAGTGCACCACGAATTCGGCGACGTCGATGGCGGTTTTGCCGCCGCCGACCTGGTTTGCGAGGAAACCTATGACTGCGCCGAGGTTACCCATGCCCACATGGAACCGCACGCGTCCCTGGCCGAGTGGGACGCCGAACGCGGTCGCATGACCCTGCATTCGGTAACCCAGGTTCCCTACTATGTGCATTTGCGCGTGGCCCAGTGCATGGGGATAGACGGCTCCCAGGTGCGCGTCGTCAAACCTTTTATCGGCGGCGGCTTCGGGGCGCGCACGGAAACCCTGAATTTCGAAATCATCGCCTGCCTGCTGGCCAGGGCGGCGGCCGGCGCGGTGCGCATGAAGCTGAGCCGCGAGGAAACCTTCCTGACCCACCGGGGCCGGCCGCGGACCAGGGTTAAAATGAAAATCGGCATGACCGTCGATGGCAAGATGACCGCGTGCGAGGCGCAGGTCGAACAGACCGGCGGCGCCTATGGCGGCTATGGCATCGTCACCATTTTGTACGCGGGCTCGTTGCTCAACGCCATCTACGATATCCCGGCGGTGCGCTACGACGGCTTTCGGGTCTACACCAATACGCCGCCCTGTGGCGCCATGCGTGGCCACGGCACGGTCGATGTGCGCCATGCCTTCGAAAGCCTGACCGATGACATGGCACGTCAATTGGGCCTGGACCCGTTTACCGTCCGCCGCGGCAATTTGTTGCAGGCCCCGACGCGCACCATCAACGATCTGGAAGTGACATCATACGGGCTGCCGGAATGCCTGGACTGGGTCGAACAGCGAAGCGGCTGGAAAGACCGCAAGGGCAAGCTGGGCCCGTCCCGTGGCTTGGGGATGGCTTGTTCCCATTACGTAAGCGGCGCCGCCAAGCCGGTGCACTGGACCGGCGAGCCACACGCGGTGGTCAACCTTAAACTGGATTTCGATGGCGGCATCACAATTTTGACCGGCGCCGCCGATATCGGCCAGGGGTCATCGACCATCCTGGCCCAGGTCGTCGGCGAGGTTCTGGGTATCGAGTTCGATCGCCTGACGGTGATTGCCAACGACAGCCGCATTACCCCCAAGGACAATGGCTCGTATTCGTCCCGGGTCACCTTCATGGTCGGCAACGCGGCGTTGGCGGCGGCGCAGAATCTGAAAACCATATTGATTGCGGCGGCGGCCGTTAAGCTGGAAGTCGCCCCGGATGAGGTCGAATGCCTGGGCGAGAGCTACCGCATCGCCGGCCAGCAGGGATCGGAAATACCATTTGGCGACGTCGTGATCCAGGCCCTGGTGGAGACCGGCACACTTACCGTCAAGGGCGCCTTCACCGTGCCGCGCCAGTTTCAGGGCGGCAAATACCGGGGCGCCGGGGTCGGCCCGTCGATGGCTTATTCATATTCGGCGACGGTGGCCCAGATAAGTATCGACGACATATCCGGTCGCATCGTGGTGGAAAAAATATGGGTCGCCCACGATTGCGGCTACGCGCTTAACCCGCTGTCCGTGGAAGGCCAGGTTCAGGGCGGCGTGTGGATGGGCCTGGGCCAGGCGATCAGCGAGGAAACCCGCTATCTGAAAGGCCTGCCCCTGGGTCCCAATATGCTCGATTACCGGGTGCCGTCGATGGCCGAAAGCCCCGATATAGAGGTCGGCATAATCGAAAGCATCGATCCCAACGGACCGTTCGGGGCCAAGGAGGCCAGCGAAGGGTCGCTGTCAAGCACCATGCCGGCGATCGCCAACGCGGTGTATGACGCCATCGGCATCCGCCTGAACGATACGCCCCTGACGCCGGATCGCGTCCTTACCGCCCTCGCCAGACAAAAAAGGAAGGCCGGCTGATGGAATACATGCCAGACTTCCGGCTGTTGCGCCCGGCGACTGTAGATGCGGCGGTAACGGCTTTCCGGGACAGTCCGGGCGCCCGTTACGTGGCCGGCGGCACCGATTTGATGGTCAACATCCGGCGCGGCATCGCCGCCCCGGAAACCCTGGTCGACCTTGCCGGCATCGGTGGCCTGGATGAAATAGAGGCTACGGACGACGGCTTGCGAATCGGCGCCGGGGTCACCTTGAGCGCCATAATCGCCAGCCGGCGGATCGCAACCGACTATGCCGCCGTGGCCGAGGCCGCCGCCCAGGTGGCGGCGCCGACTCACCGCAACGTCGCGACGCTTGGCGGCAATCTGTGTCTGGATACCCGGTGTGTTTATTTCAACCAGAGCCAATGGTGGCGCGAGAGCAACGATTACTGTTTGAAATACAGGGGCGAGACCTGCCATGTCGCGCCGAATGGCGACCATTGCTTCGCCGCATTCAGCGGCGACCTGGCCCCGGCCCTGATGGTGTTCGGCGCCAGCGTCGAAATAGCCGGACCCGATGGCCTGCGAAGGATTCCCCTGGGCGATCTTTACGCCGACGACGGCGCCAATCATCTGTTGCTGGCTGCGGGCGAACTGGTTATTGCCGTGCTGTTGCCGCCCGCCGATGCCGCCAAATCCGGTTACGCCAAGGTGCGGGTCCGCGAATCCATCGATTTCCCCCTGGCCGGCATCGCCGTGTCGATCAAACGTGACGGTGAAAATCTTGCCGGAATAAAGGTGGCCATGACCGGCCTCAATTCCTGTCCGGTGGCGTTGCAGGGGACCGCCGCGATGAGCGGTGCGCCGCTGGACGAAGATGCCCTGGCGGCGTTGCTCGGCAAACAAATTCAACCGATGTCGAGCACACTCACGCCACCGGGATACCGCCGCAAAGTAGCCGCCAATCTAACCCGCGCCCTGGCGCGAAAGTTGTTTGACGGCAGTTAGGGTGTATCCGGGCTAATATGAATAGCCTATTCAATTAAGATTTCATCGACCCGGTCCCCATAGAAGGCCAGGTGTTGCCCCAGTTCCAGCGCCTCGTCGTAGGGGGCCTCGTAGGACCAGGCGATGCCTTCCCGATGCGCCCCCGGGGCGGCCAGGGTCCAGTAGCTGGCGCTTCCCTTGAACGGGCAATAGCTGTCGTGATCCGTCAACGCCAGCAGTTCCATGCGCACGTCGGCGCGGGGGATATAATATGCAGGATCGTAGGTGTTTTCGCTTAGCACCAGTGCGCGGGCCGAGTCGGCGATGCAGGCGTCCCCGGCGAATACGCGGACCCGCCGTTGCGCCGGACCGATTATGAACCTGTAACCCGGATGCCTGGCGAATCCGGGGCCCGAATTAGTCTGCGATCCATCGTTATCCATTGTTCCTTCTTTCCAACATTCAGCCGACCTTCCCGAGCAAATCCCGTAACAGGACCTTCTCGGCGTCGTCGAGCCGGGCCGTGATGGCCCGTTCGTGGTCCGCCACCTTGCGCCCGATCATCTGCAACAGCCGCTCGCCCTGGGGCGTCAGCGACAATGCGTAGGATCGCCGGTCGGTGGTCGATTCACCGCGTTTAAGCAAATTGCGTTGCTCTAACGTGCTGATTACGGCGACCATGGTCGAGCGTTCGATGCCCAGGGCCGCCGCCAGGGCCGACTGGTTCAGGCCCGGATTGCCGCCGATCAACGACAGCACGCCGAACTGGCCGGGGGTGATCCGGTCGTCGGCCATGGTTCGCATGAAATCGGCGAAGGTCCGGGCCTGAGCCCGGCGCAACTGATAGCCCAACAGGTTGTCCAGCATGTCGGTATCGACGACCCGCCGGTTGCCGGGCATCGTCTTGTCCATCAGGTCGAGACTGCCAGGTAATCCGCCGCGATCTGACGCAGTTTGAACCGCTGGACCTTGCCGGTAGCGGTTTTCGGCAGTTCATCCAGAAGAATAAATCGCCTTGGGCATTTGTAAATCGACAGGTTGGCGGTTAGCATTTCGCTTATCTGCTGTTGCAGCGTGGCGCTGTCGGCGTTGCGATCCTTGGCCACCAGACACAGCGCCAAACGGGTAAAGCCCTCGGCGTTTTTTACCCCGATAACGGCCGCCTCGGCGATCTTGGGGTCGGCCAGAACGAAATCTTCGATCTCGCCGGGGCTGACCCACTGGCCGGATATTTTCAGCATATCATCGGCCCGTCCCTGATAAATGTAACGGTCGTCCTGATCGATGATGAAGACATCACCCGTGCAGTACCAGCCATCGACGAAGGCGGAACGGGTTTTTTCATCCTGCCGCCAATAGCCGCTGGCCAGGCTTGGGCTGTGCACCCACAGGACGCCGGGAACACCCGGTTCGGTACTGGGCCGACCGTCATCGTCAACCAGCCGAACGGCGGTATCGGGTAGCGGTTTGCCGGTCGTTCCGGCCTGGTAGTCGTCCGGTCGGTTGCCGATAAACAGGACCGCGGCCTCGCTGGCCCCGATGCCTTCCAGGATGGGCTGGCCAGTCACCGCCAGCCATTGCCGAAAAACCCCCGAGGGCAGTTGTTCACCGGCCGAAATAAAGTGCCGGACGGCGCGGAACCCGGCCGAACCGGCCAGTTCTTCGTGCAGGATATTGCGATAGAGCACCGGTACGCTGAACATCACGGTCGGCCGGTAAAGCTCGACCACATCGGCGACGGCGGCGGCCGACGGCCAGCCGGTGTGCAGGATAATGCTGGCCCCCACCTGAAGGCCGGCGAGCAGCACGTGGCCCAGCGAAAAGGCGAAGAACAGCTTCGAGGTACAAAAGATTCGGTCACCCGGCCCGACCCCGTATACCGGGCCCAGGTATCGGGCCAGGGTCGGAATGGATTTCTGCACATGGACCACCGCCTTCGGCCGACCGGTGGTGCCCGATGTATATAACCAGTAGGCCATATCGTCGGGCGCCATGGGCCGGGATTCGATCCGTTCCGGCTGCCCCTTCATCAGTTCCGGCAGGTTTTGCAGGCCGGGAAATTCCAACGAGGCGGCATCGGCGACAAGCAGCGGCGGTGATTCGGTCATGTTTTCGATGGCGCCGGTGCATATGGGCAGGAAGTCGCAGTCGGCAATCAGCAGTTTGCAATCGCTGTCACCGATCATATAGCCGAGTTCGGCCGCCGAAATGCGTAAATTTATGGCTACCGGCACGGCGCCGATCTTCATGGCGCCAAGATAGGCCACGAAAAATTCCGGACGGTCGTCGATCACCAGCAGGACCCGGTCCTGAGCCTCTACCCCCAGATTCCGCATGACGCCGCCGGCCTGGCAGGCCAGGGCATCCAGTTCGGGATAGCTGATTTTCCTGTTGTCGGCGATTATTGCCGGCGCCACATGCCCGGCTAACGACAAGGCCGGGCCGAGCAAAACATCGGCGGCGTTGATATTGTTGATATTTGTGTCCATGGGGCGACAGTTTGATTGGCCGGACGGTGGGCTGTCAAGAACAGCGGGACATTAAATTTGCTTATTGCGATTGCCGTCATTCCATCGATCACGTATCAATGCGTTAAAACATATCAACATGCTAAATTATCCCGATCAGCAGAAAGAATCTAAAAAATTATGTTCGACAATTCGCAGTCCCAGGCATTCATTTACGATGGCCTGCGTTCGCCCTTCGGTCGCCACGCAGGCAGCCTTTCCGGAATGCGGGCCGATGATTTGCTGGCCACCGTTATTGCGGCGGTGGTCGGTCGATCCGGGTTCCAGGCCGGCGATATCGAGGACGTTATCGCCGGGTGCACCAATCAGGCGGGAGAAGATTCCCGGAATGTCGCCCGCCACGCCGGATTGCTGGCCGGGCTGCCGGTGGAAACCGGCGGCCTGACGCTTAACAGATTATGCGGTAGCGGCCTGGCCGCCGCCATCGATGCCGCCCGTGCCGTTCGCTGCGGCGAAGGCAGCCTGTTCGTCGCCGGCGGGGTCGAAAGCATGAGCCGGGCGCCTTATGTCATGAGCAAGTCGGAAACGCCGTTCAGCCGCTCGGCGCAACTGTTCGATTCGACCATCGGTTCGCGTTTTCCCAATCCCCGCATCGTCGACGGGTTCGGCGTCGATACCATGCCTGAAACCGCCGACAACATAGCCAGCGATATGGGTATCGACCGTGACGAAAGCGATGCCTTCGCGGCGCAATCGCAAGCCAAATATGCGGCTGCCAAGAACGACGGTTTCTACGATGAAGAAATCCTCGCCATCGACGTGCCGGCTGGGCGTAGGGGCCCGCCGCTGCGAATAAGCGAAGACGAACATCCGCGCCCGCAGACAGGCCTGGAAAAATTATCCTCTCTGAGGCCGTTATTCAAAGGCGGGGTGGTGACGGCGGGCAACGCATCGGGCATCAACGATGGCGCGGCGGCCCTGCTGATCGGCAGTCGGCAGATAGGTGAGCGGGCGAGCCAGGCCCCGCGCGGGCGAATCGTCAGTGGCGCCATCGCCGGCGTCGAGCCCCGGGTCATGGGCCTGGGTCCGGTTCCGGCATCGACCAAGGCGCTGGAACGGGCCGGACTGGGCCTGGATCAAATGGATGTAATCGAAATCAACGAGGCCTTCGCCACCCAGGTTCTGGGCTGTGCCCGGATGCTTGGTATCGCCGCCGACGACAGTCGCCTAAATCCCAACGGCGGGGCCATCGCCATCGGCCATCCGCTGGGCGCGTCGGGGGCCAGGCTGGCCTTGACGGTGCTTCGGCAACTGGAACGCGGCGGCGGCCGTTACGGCCTGGTCAGCATGTGCATCGGCGTCGGTCAGGGCATCGCGGCGGTGATCGAACGTGTATGATTGGGACGCGCATAAAACCGGGGACCGGATTGTCATTCGTCGCGCAGGCATTTATCCCAGTGCGGTTCTCCGCTGAACCGATCGATGACAAAATCGATGAAGGTCCGAACGCGCTTGGAAAGGTGCCGCGTTTGCGGGTAGATCGCATACGCGTTAAGGGGCGGCACGGTGTAATCCGTCATCACGCGAATCAGGCTTCCGTTTTCGATTTGCCGCCAGACCACGAACGTCGGCAATACGGCAAGCCCGAGTCCGGCAACCGTCGCCTGGCAAAGAAAATCGCCGTTGTTGGCGCTCATTTTTTTAACCGGAAGCCGGACGTTTGTTTCCCGGTTATCGGGGCCGACGAACTTCCACGATAAACTAAGCGTATTGGCGTAATGGAGGCAGTTATGCGACTTGAGGTCCTTAGGGCTTTGCGGGCTGCCGGCGGAATCCAGATAGCCCGGACTGGCGCACAGCACCAGGCTGATCGGCGTTAGCCTGCGGGCAATGTGACTTGAGTCCTTGAGTTCGGCGATGCGAATGATCAGGTCGAAGCCTTCTTCGATTAGATCCACCTGGCGATCGGCGAAATCGAGGTGAATCGTCAATCCGGGATGAGCCAGGGCGAATTCGTTAATAACCGGGGCCAGATGCTGCAACCCGAATGAAAGCGGCACCGCGACTTTTAACTCGCCTTCCAGCAAGACCTTGGCGTTGGATGTGGCGGCGTCAAGTTCCCTGACATCGGCTAGAATTTGAAGCGCGCCCTGGTGATAGTTTCGACCGGCCTCCGTAAGGCTGGTTCGCCGGGTGGTGCGGTTGAGAAGCTGCACCTCCAGGCGCCCTTCCAGATCGGCCAGCCGCCGGCTCACGGCGGACTTTACCACCCCCAGCCGTTTTGCCGCCTGACTGATGCTGCCCGCCTCGACAATGCGAACGAAGGTGTTCATATCTTCCAGCTGGCCCATAATTTTACGTTCTCCAAAACAGAACAAACAGTTGCGATTGTTACTGTTTATCTAAAAAATAACAACACTTAATATTGCCTGGATCGAATTGATCGTCACAACCGTCCTCGTCATGCGCAGCTTGCGAGGCTATCGATGAAAGGTATTGTCATGAATAACATGCAAATATTGGCAACCCCGGTTGGCCGCGTTCTTATCGCCGCCATGTTCGTGGTGTCGGGATTGGGCAAGATTTTCGGCTACCAGGGCACAGCCGGTTATATGGAGGCAATGGGCGTCCCCGGTGTCCTGCTGCCGCTTGTCATCCTGCTTGAAGTGGGCGGCGGGCTGGCCATCATCGCCGGCTGGAAGACCCGCCCGGTCGCCTTCGCCCTCGCCGGTTTCTGTATCCTGTCGGCGCTCATCTTTCATGCGGATTTTTCCGATCAGGCCCAGATGACCAACTTCATGAAAAATATCTCGCTGGCCGGCGGTTTCCTGTTCCTCGTCGCCAACGGCGCCGGCGCCTATTCCCTGGACAACCGCTCCGTTCCGGCGGTGGAGGAACAAGGCTAGGCGCATCCGGAGCGCATCAAATCTTTCCCGGCGCCCCGTATGTTTTGGACCGGTATCGGCCATTTCCCGGGTGCGTCGGGGGCCAGACCGGCCCTGATACCACGGCCGGCCGCTTTCAGTTCTTTGGGAATATTGACTTTTTAACCATATCCACTACATTTCGCGGAAACGTGTAGCATTTGTTTTGCCTTATCTAAATGACCGGTCCGCTGATTAGTTTAGTTATTCCCTGACAATGTGAGCGTTAAATCGATCGCGCCGCCGCGTGTTGTGGGGCGCATAATAAACTCTCGTGTTAGAGGATATGATAATGACGACTGGTACTGTAAAATGGTTTAACCCGACCAAGGGCTATGGCTTCATCGAGCCCGAAGATGGTTCTGGCGATGCTTTCGTCCACATTTCCGCCGTTGAGCGGGCCGGACTGAGCACCCTTAACGAAGGGCAGAAGGTCAATTATGAACTTCAGCCCGGACAGAACGGCAAGTCTTCCGCTGAAAATCTGTCGATCGTCGAATAATCAGGCGACCGCGAGCTAGTGAGAAAGGCCCGCGCAAGCGGGCCTTTCTTTCGTTGTCGGTTCCGGTCCAATACCGAAAGGATAATGATGGCAAGAAAACCCAATTACGATTTTGAACGCAGAGAGCGAACCAGAATACAGGCCGAGAAAAAGGCCCTGCGGGCGGCGGCCAAAAAGGAAGCGCGGGAGGCCAAGGCCGCGCAATCCGGACAGACAGACGGCGAAACTGAAGCCGAAAGCCCGCCGGCCACCGAATAGGACGATCCTACTTGTTGGCCAGGGCATAGACGCCGTTCCAGTCGGCCGGCGGGTCGGCGGACAGGGTGAGGCACCGCGCCGCCAACGCCTGACTGGCCGGGTCTCCGTCGGCCTCGGCGATGGCCGCAAAGGCCTTTGCCGCGATGGCGAACTCACCATTCCTGTAGAGCGCCAGCGCGGCGCCGTAGGCGGCGGCGAAAGAGGGCGGTTCGGCCTCTCCGGAAAAACCTATCAGCTCGAAAATACGGGTTTTTTCCTGGCGGCCCCTGACCTGGATGGTATCGATCTCGCGGGTAACGATCGTATCGCCGGCCCGCTCCCGGGTGGCCGCGTCGATACAGATGGCGGTGCCATAGATTCTGTTGACGCTTTCCAGGCGTGAGGCAAGGTTCACGGCATCGCCGATGCAGGTATAATCCTGTGAAAGTTCCGATCCGATATTGCCGACAATGACCTCGCCGGTGGCCAGTCCGACCCGCATTTCGATGGCCGGCAGGCCCCGGTCGATCCAGGATTCCCGAAGTTCCCGCAGCCGGGCCTGCATGCCGATGGCCGCCAGGCAGGCTTTTGTCTCGAAATCGTCGGTGACGAAAGGCGGCCCCCAGAAGGCCATGATCCCGTCACCCAGATATTTATCCAGAATGCCGTCGGCGGACCCGATCTCGATGCTCATGGCGCCCAGATATTCGTTCAAGAAGCTGACCAGTTGTTCCGCCTCCAGGCCCTCTGAAATAGTAGTGAAGCCGACGATATCGGAAAACAGCAAGGTCTGGACCTTGCGCTCGCCACCCAGTTTCAGGTGTTCCGGGTCCGACATGATGTCGCTGATGATTGCCGGATGAACGTATTTTCCCAGCAAATTCCTGATTTGCTCTTTTTCCTTCAGTCCGTCGACCATGTGATTGAAGGCCCGGCCGAGCTGCCCGACTTCGTCTTTCGCGCCGCTTTCAACCTTGAAATCGTAATTGCCGGCCATCACCTCGCCGGTTCCCCGGGCCAAAAGTCTGATCGGGAAAATAATGCGGTTGGTCAGCAGCACCAGGACCAGCAATCCCAGGCCCAGGGCGGCCAGGCCAATCCAGGCAATCTTCCATTGCAGGGCGACAAATGGCTGCATCGCCGCATCGAGGCTGGCGCCGAAGATATATCCGGAATGAATCCCTGAATCCTTGAAATGATCGTGCACGGCGACATGATATTCGCCATGCCGTGTGTAGGAATCCTGCGACTCGCCGTCCGGTGGTTCGATAATGGCCAGGATGGTGCGGGCCTCTTCAAGGCCGATGTTGGTGGCGACCACTTCGCCATCGACATAAAAGATCACGTCGGCGCCGTCCCCGCCATCGCCCAGATGCCGCCTTACCCAGTCATCCGTGATCTCTATTTCGGCGCTGACCACGCCCAGCGCGTAGTCGTCCTTGAGGGATTCCTTGAGCGGCACGTTGACGCTGTTCATCAGTGTTTTTTGATAGGCGATAACGCGGGAGATCGGACGACCCGTTTCCAGGACCTGTTCCAGCAATTCGTTTACGTGCCTGGTTTCCACGATATTCTGAGCCGCCGTCACGTAGTCGTCCATTGCCGTCCCGTCGGGCGGCAAAGATACGCCGCGGACATCGAGCTGTTCGTCCGAGATGAAGACCAGTGAGACGCCGGAGTCGTTTTTTATTTCCTGGGCGAAGATAAAAAAATTATCGCGGATTTGTTGCAGAAACGACCGGTATTTCTGGTCCGACGTAATTGTCGACACCAGTTTTTCGATAAAGTCCCGTTCTTCTTCGAATTTTTTGCGAAACTGGGCCTCGGTGCGGCGCAGGTCCTTGAGCGTTCTTGCGGTTTCGAAGGCCAGTGTCCGGCTGTGGGAATAATAGGACGTGAAACCCAGCAAGCACAGGATGATGCCCAGGAACGCCAGAAACAGTTTGGCCCGCAGACCCATCAGGATATTCCTAACGGGGCCGTTCGGGCCGCTTGACCAGCCGGTCGACGGCCAATTCTTCGTTTATCACCATCACCTTGTCGGGTTCGACGGTGACCGGGCGCTGCAATTCGCCCAGCCGCCAGTACCAGAATGTCAGTTGGTAGGAACCGGGTTCAAGATTATTAAAGGCATAGTCCGATCCGCTTTTAAGCCGCTTCGTCGCCATCCCGGTCCTGGACAGCACGGTTCCTTCCAGATCATCGCGTTCATCGACGCCCAGGTCCAGCGTGCCTTCCATGGTAACGGTCAATTCGCCGGTCTGCCCCGGCGGCACGGGTTCGCTTTCCTCGATATCGTCGGTGGCGTTGTCGGCGACAAAAAACGTCAGGCTTTCGCTGGTTGCGTTGGCGATCCGTATGGTGTCGCCGGTCGCCATGGCGATGCCGCGGGGGACCAGGCCGGCGGCGGTCGCACGCAGGTCATGAACCGCCGGGGCCGGTGATTCGGGGCCGACCAGGCCGACGTAGAT
>VAPL010689021.1_pt1 | contig 46041 bp, 41 predicted proteins | sample 3395061 | NCBI WGS metagenome assembly VAPL01 (sample SAMN08290444, study PRJNA428436) | hydrothermal vent metagenome | isolation source: Deep-sea hydrothermal vent chimney 2 | place: Pacific Ocean: Juan De Fuca Ridge | depth 2182 m m | reverse complement strand
TCGCAACGACAAACTCACACCCATTTCATGTCCAGGAAGTTAATGTTTTCTTTTACTACTTAAATAGGCCTCATAAAAACATCTTATTCATAAGTTAACGGCACAGCAGTGTTAATGGGAAATAACTAATTTATATAGCCTGATGTTTCTTCGGCTGAAATTTCAAAACTCAAAACAAACATTAGTTTAGCGGCTTCATGTTCAACGCTATGTAGCTCATGAAAGCGAAAGCCATCGTCTTGCCGGGAAATTTCTGTGTAGATGCTGGTTGGCAATAAATTCATTCTAAATAAGCCTGGTTTTAATCGCAGAGTCGTTTCAGTTTTAAAACCACTTATATGTTGCGCACAAATTGTAATGGGTAAGTGCTGCAAATTATGGAAGCTGGTATTTATTGTATTGTGAAAAACGTCTTTGTTTACGATAGATTTACGTCCACGTTGAATTTGTATCCGCCGGCTTATCCAATGACGTTTAAGGGTGGATACAACAAAAGTCCAGCCGTAGCCATAATCTTTGCCCGTGTAATGAATGGATTCGAGCTTGATTTTCACATCGTATTGTTCCTTTAAACCTGTTAACGCTTTGTTACCACTTCTGCCATGTGTGTTTTTGGACTGCTCAGGTATTTTTAGGAGTAATGAAAGATTATTTTTTCTGTAATTATCTAATTTAAGCATGGTCTATTCCCTATTAATAATAAGCGCATCGTAAGGCTAGCAATGCTTTATTGAAATGTAACAATGCACGCTTTTAATGTTAAATATTTACAAAACCATATTTACATTTTTGATCTTAATATTTAAATCAACAGCTTAGAGTGTGGTGTGGATTAAAGTAATTTAACAATCAACCGATATAGAAAATTATCGAATAGATAAATTATGGAGGATGAGAAATGCAGAATTTAGTTGTTAAAGGTTCAGGTTTTTCTCTGACTGAAAATGGTGAGTTAAAAAATGTCGCGGACTGGAATCCCGATGTTGCTATTGCATTTGCCAATAGAGAAGAGCTTGTTTTACATGATGCACATTTCGAAATAATCAATATTATGCGTGACTACTACGATCAGTTTAATATTGCCCCCATTCGTAAATTGTTAAAAAAAGATATTGCAGAAATGCTCAGTGAATTAAAAGCAAATGATGATTATTTAATTAGTCTTTTCCCCGGTGGTGTTATGCACCAGGGTTTACGTATCGCAGGCCTGCCACGGGCAATGCTTGACGCCGAAATTGAACCTGTTACACGTGTGCAAATGGCGAAAAAATCGACGGACGTAAAACACTTTGTTTCTGAATTTGAGTTTTTAGGGAAAGTATATCGAGTGTATTCAAAAGGTAATTTAGTCGACTCATCAGAGTGGACTGAATCCCTGGCTGATTTTATGGCAAGCAGAGAAGATATCAAGTTAACCGAGAATCATTGGCGTGTTTTGAAATTTTTAAGATATTTTTATTTTAAATACGGTATTACGCCTATGGTTAAATTGTTGGTGAAACATTTATCTAAAGAGTCGAGCGATGCGTTTAGTGAAGATGAATTATACCGTTTGTTTCCGGAAGGCCCATCGCGACAAGGTTCTCGTATTGCAGGCTTACCTGAGCCTCAGGGCTGTATCGATCCATAAATAAAAATAAAGCTCGGTTATTGTTTAGCTTGCCACAATACCTCGGCACCATTTTCATGTCGAGCGAGTACTCGGCAGGCAATAAATAACAAATCCGATAGCCGGTTTAAATATGTCAGTGTGTAATGATTTAAGCTTTCTGTTTCGTTTAAGCTCCAGCAGCGTCGTTCAGCACGTCGGCATATTGTTCTTGCTAGGTGGCAATGCGATGTTGCCAGGCCACCAGCAGGCAAAATAAATTCTTTTAAGCTCGGCAAATTTTTATTTAAGGCCTCGAGAATATCTTCCAGATAATTAACATCTTCTTCCGACATTAAAATATGTCCCGGTATACAGAGTTCACCACCGAGGTTAAATAAATGGTGTTGCAGCGTGTTAAAACACTGGTTGATTGTTGAAGGCAAATCATAAGCCAGCACGGTACCGATAGCACTATTGAGTTCATCAATACAGCCGATTGCTTCAATACGAGGGTGGTCTTTAGCCACTCGGCTGCCATCACCGAGCCCGGTTGTTCCTTTGTCTCCTGTTCGTGTGACTATTTTTGAGAGACGTTTCCCCATGGCTTATTTTCCTCTAAGTATTATTGGTGTTGGTTGCTGAGAGATAATGATTTTATCCTATTTTACCTGGACGCTGTATTTTATGAATGTGGATCATTTTTTGCATTTAGAATGTAGAATTTGGGTATAATTTCCGGTATAAATAACTGTTTTTATTCTGGATTTTTCTGATTTTTATGGGTTTTCTTTGATTTTTTAGCCTTGTCGTCTGATAGACGGGGCGATGTGCGTTATAATTGCAATGTACATCACACTAATAATTCGGGCTTTTGGCACTTGTGTCGCTATGCTTGTACTGACGGAATAGTATTGGTAATGAATATGCAGCGTATTATTGTTTTAAACACCAAAGGCGGTTGTGGCAAAACCACGATTGCAACTAATCTCGCAAGTCAGTATGCAAATCTGGGTTTATCAACCTCGTTAATGGATTATGACCCACAGGGTTCGAGTACGCGTTGGTTGAGTCTTCGCTCTAAAGAACGCCCTCATATACATGGAGTAGAAGCGTATAAAAAACCACGTGGCAATGTAACGCGTGTTTGGCAGAACCGAATTATTCCTGACACCGACAGAGTTATTCTGGATGCAGCTGCCGGTGTTGACCACGCTCAACTTCTGGAATTTGTACGTCAGGTGAACACCGTTATTATTCCGGTTCTACCTTCGCCTATCGATATTCATGCCGCGACGCGATTTGTTGAAGACTTATTGCTTGTTGCAAAAGTTCGTCAGGCGGGGGTTCGGGTTGGTGTGGTTGCGAATCGAGTAAAAAAGAATACTAAGATTTATCAATCTTTAGAACGGTTTTTAAAAACCTTGCGTCTCCCTTTACTAACGACTCTACGTGACACACAAAATTATGTGCGGGCTGCAGAACGAGGTATCGGTATTCATGAGATGTGGGATAAGCGTGCTGAAGATGATAAAAACGACTGGCAACCGCTGCTTGCCTGGTTGGAGCAGGATGATGCTGAATGGCAAAGCCGAATAAGCCCAGTAGCTTAAATAGCGCTATTCCCTCTATCCTTTACAAATACAACTTAGCTGTGGAGTTGTAGTATTTTCCAACCTTGCTGGGTGGCATACTCTTTAAGTTTTTCATCCGGATCGACTGCAATTGGATAGCTTACCTTCTTAAGTAAGGGAATATCGTTATGCGAATCGCTGTAAAAATAACTGTTTTCCAGGCTGTAGTCTGTTTTTTCCAGCCATTCGTTTAACCGGGTAACTTTGCCTTCCTGAAAGCACGGTATACCGCTGACTTGTCCGGTATATTGGTTATTGAGTATTTCAGCTTTGGTGGCGAGCAGGTTTTCAATACCGAACTCTCGTGCAATGGGCGCAGTAATAAAATTATTGGTGGCGGTGATTATTAATAAAATATTGCCACTGTCGCGGTGCTGTTGAACCAGCTCACGTGCTTGTTCAGAGATAATAGGAATAATACATTCCTGCATAAAAGACTGATGTAATTGGCTCAATTCAGTCATGCTGAGCTGACTCAGTGGTTTTAAGCTAAACCTGAGAAATTCATCGATATCGAGAACGCCAGCTTTGTATTGGTCGTAAAAGCGTTGGTTTTCTCGTTGATATTCTTCTTTGTTTACGTGGCCGTACTGGGCAATAAATTCGCCCCAAAGGGCGTCACTATCGCCCGCTAACAGGGTGTTATCCAGGTCAAATATAGCTAACTCATTGTTTTTATTTGATTTTGCATTGTTCATGGGCGCTATTCTAGCGTATAAATGCTTTTTGCAACACATCCGGCTTAAATGCTTACCGAGGAGAAAAATTAGCTCTTTGGAACAAATTTATGCAATTATAAAGCGCTATGGAAAAGACAAAATATCGCAAGAAAAGGGGAGCGAGGAATGATTGATCAAGAGGGATATCGCGCAAATGTTGGCATAATGCTGAGTAATGATCAGGGCATGCTGTTATGGGCGCGTCGCTATGGCAAGGACGGCTGGCAATTTCCACAAGGCGGTATCCAGAAAGACGAAACACCCGAACAAGCCTTGTTTCGTGAATTAAAAGAAGAAGTGGGTTTAGAGCAACATGAGGTTGAGATTATTCGTTCGACTGATGATTGGTTGCGTTATAACTTGCCTAAGAATTTACAGCGCCCGAGCAGTAAACCGATTTGTATTGGGCAAAAGCAAATCTGGTTTTTACTTAAATTAACCTCGAGCGAAAAAGACATTAAGCTGGATTGCTCCGACAAACCTGAATTTGATAGTTGGTGCTGGATTGAGCCTCAGCTTGCCGCCGAGCGAGTGGTTGAATTTAAGCAAAATGTTTATCGACTTGCTTTGTCGACATTGTTACCCGATGTCAATTTAATTTTAGATAAAACACCCATGTAACGTTTATTCGAAACTTACCTTAATTCAAGGGTAATGCATGCTACAAAGATTAAGAAAAATTATAAATGAGTTTGTTGTAACACGTAAAATTGAGCGTAAGTTACAGGTTCTTGTAGCAAGAATTAAACAAACGGTAGCATGTGATGCCTGTTCAGTTTTTTTAGTCGATGAAACGAATCGGCAATTAGTCTTAATGGCAACCGAGGGTTTTTATCAGGAAGCGGTTGGTGTCGTTCGCATACCATTAAATAATAGTCTTGTTGGTCTAGTCGTTAAACGTGCTGAACCGATGAATATTGAAGACTGCTCAACGCACCCCGCCTATTATTATGTTTCTGAAACAGGCGAAGAAGCCTTGCATGGTTTTCTGGGTGTCCCCGTTATTCATAATCGAAATGTTCTGGCGGTTATTACTTTACATCAAGGGGCTATCTCTCCGTTCGATGTTGATAGCGAAACCTTTGTTATTACCATTGCCTCTCAAATAGCCGATAACCTGGCACATGCGCGTATTAGTCAGGACCTAGATGATATTCTCGATGCCGATATTCCTCGTGGTGCCTTTCATCCCATCGATGGTTTGCCGGGTGCGCCGGGCATGGCGATGGGGACAAGTTATGTTATGTATGCGTCGACCGATATTAGTGCAATACCCGATAGAAAAATAACCGACATTGAAGCGGAAGTTTCTAATTTTGAAGCGGCTGTTAACAATGTTAAAAACGACATTATCGAATTAAAATTAAAATTATCTACAACCGTTAATGACGATGAACTTGCACTATTTGATGCTTATATTTTAATGCTTGATGGTCGCTCACTCTCGGGTGAAACAATTGAGCGAATACGAGAAGGCCAGTGGGCTCAGGCAGCATTACGCGACACACTTGAAGAATACAGTATTCAATTTGAAAGCATAAGCGATGCTTATTTACGCGAACGAAGCTCTGATGTTCTGGATCTAGGTCGGCGTATTTTACGTTATTTACGAGAAGATAAAGCGAATGAAAAGGAATTACCTGATCGCGTTATTTTAGTCGGCGAATTGCTTACGCCGTCTAATTTAACCCAGGTACCTATAGAAAAATTAGTGGGTGTTATTTCTCGACGCGGTTCGCGCACATCGCATCTGGCCATCTTTGCCCGAGCAATGTGTATCCCAGCCGTTATGGGTGCAGAACTTATTCCAATCAGCAAAATTGATGGTTGTGAATTAATTGTTGATGGCTATAAAGGTGATGTATACGTCAACCCGGCTGATGAAGTTCGGCAACGTTATGCGCGGCTTATTGAAGACGAAGCACGCTTAACGACTAAATTAGAGGAACTGGCTGATTTACCAGCGCAAACTGAGGATGGCCATCCGATTACATTTTTAGTGACGTCTGGTTTAATGGCGGATACGGCTCCAAACAAGTCCTATTTGGCTGATGGTATTGGTTTATATCGAACCGAACTGCCTTTTATGGAGCGGCAACGTTTTCCGAGCGAGAATGAGCAGCGTGAAATATATCGAGCAATACTGGAGCAATGCGCCCCCAAGCCCGTTTATTTACGCACTCTGGATGTGGGTGGTGATAAGGCCTTAAGTTATTTCCCCATTGTAGAAGAAAACCCTTTTTTAGGCTGGCGCGGTATACGCATAACACTTGATCATCCTGAAATATTTCTTGTGCAAATAAGAGCAATGTTACGTGCAAACAAGGGCTTAAATAATTTGCATATTGTTTTACCTATGATAAGTAATGTTACCGAGCTAAACGATGCCTTAAGTTTAATCCATCGTGTTTACGGTGAACTGCTAGAAGATGGTGAAGAAGTTGAAATGCCAAAGGTCGGCGTTATGATTGAGGTACCCTCTGCAGTTTATATGGCAGAGAGTTTAGCCAAACGTGTCGACTTCTTTTCTGTTGGTTCAAATGATTTAACCCAATACCTGTTAGCAGTAGATAGAAATAACGCACGTGTGGCCGGACTTTATGATGCTCTACACCCTGCGGTATTAAAAGCTATTTATCAAGTTGTACAGGCTGGTCATGCCTATGATAAGCCTGTTGGTATCTGTGGTGAAATGGCGGGCGACCCGGCGGCAGCTTTATTACTGGTTGGTATGGGACTGGATAGTTTAAGTATGTCGGTGTCGTCGTTGTTGCGTGTTAAGTGGGTGCTTCGTCATTTTACACGTAACCGAACACGAAAAATTTTAGCTGATGTATTACTTATGGAAGATGCCGAATCGATTCGAGAACATATGAACCATATTTTAGAACTTGCTGGTATGGGCGTTTTGTTAGGTTCTGGTGATTAAGCTTGGCTTAAATATTTAGGATGAAAAAAAAAGGGATAATGAAAAAATGGATACGGAAAAATAATGTTTAAAATCCGCAAAGTGAGGATAGGAATGTCTGGGGCGTTTAATAAAGACCGTCTGCCGCATGGACGCGGCAGTCGAGCCGCCAGGGATGGCATGTTTTGCGTGTCTTTATTAAACGCCCCAGACATTCCTATCCGGGGTATACCTGAAATTTTCTTGTTTCAAGTTTAGGTTATCAAGCGAATTATCTATATTACTTATAGTGTCTAATAAGTCGTTAATTAGAAGCCAAAATGCATGTAACAATGCTATTATTAGGTGAGTAAAAAAAATATAAAGCTGTCAGTTTTATCAATGAATGGTTATAAATTATGAGTCAGGTACGCCAATCTTATTCCAGTAGTGACGAATCACTTATATTAGCCGATGTGGTTAAGAGCCTTGTTGATGATGGACGAATTGAAGCAAGCTTGTCTGAACAGTTTTTAATACCAGCGCGAAGCTCAAATATTTTAGATATAAGCCCCCTGGTTATCATTAGCCAACAAGAATGGGGTGATTTAAAAAATCCGGGAAAAAAATTAACACTCGAAATATTATCTCAATGGTTAGCTGAAAAATCTGGACAGGCTTATTATAAAATTGATCCTTTAAAAATTGATGTTGCTGCCGTTACCGATGTGATTTCTTCTGCGTATGCTATTCGGCATAAAATTTTACCGGTTGAAGTACATGCTAATCATATTGTTATTGCAACCGCTGAACCTAATGTGAGTAGTTGGGAAAAAGAGTTATCACACGTTAATAAAGGCATTGAAATTGAACGTGTGATAACAAACCCACTGGATATATCACGCTTTCTAAATGAGTTTTACAGTGTCAGTCATTCTATTCGTCGTGCAACGAGTGATACCGAAGGTCGAAAAAATACAGGTATTGGTAATTTTGAATCATTAGTTGAACTGGGTAAGTCCGGTAATTTGGATGCAAATGATCAGGACATCGTACAAATTGTAGACTGGCTATTACAGTATGCTTTTGAACAACGTGCCAGTGATATTCATTTAGAACCGCGACGAGATAAAGCCCATATCCGTTTTCGGATTGACGGCATGCTCCACCATGTTTATGACATGCCTCCACTAGTGATGAATGCCGTTACCAGTCGTATTAAAGTTTTAGGCCGCATGGATGTGGTTGAAAAAAGACGCCCACAAGATGGCCGCATTAAAACAAAATTACAGGATGGAGCAGAAATAGAATTGCGCCTCTCGACTATGCCAACTGCTTTCGGTGAAAAACTGGTCATGCGAATTTTTGACCCTATTGTTTTAACCAAAGATTTTACTGCTTTAGGTTTTTCTGAAAAAGATATCGCCTGCTGGAATAACATGGTTACCCAACCGCATGGTATCGTGCTGGTTACTGGCCCAACCGGTTCAGGTAAAACGTCAACCCTTTATGCAACACTGCGACAACTTGCCAAGCCTGAAGTGAATGTCAGTACGGTTGAAGATCCAATAGAAAATATAGTACCTGAATTTAATCAAATGCAGGTACAGGCGAATATTGATGTAACATTCGCAACCGGTATTCGTACCTTGTTGCGTCAGGATCCCGATATTATTATGGTTGGTGAAATTCGTGATAAAGAAACCGCCGAGATGGCTATTCAAGCGGCGTTAACCGGTCACCTTGTTTTATCAACCTTACACACGAATGACTCTGCCGCCGCAATACCGCGCTTACGTGAAATTGGTGTGCCTGCTTACTTACTAAACGCTACCTTAAATGGCATCATGGCACAACGGCTTGCACGAACGCTTTGCCCACATTGTAAGCAACCCACCGACGTTAACCCCGATGTTTGGCATGCACTCACCAAACCTTACAAGGTCACCGGCAAGGGAACATTTTTTAAAGCGGTTGGTTGTGATGAATGCCGTGATACTGGTTATCTTGGGCGTGTCGGTTTATATGAAATGCTCACCATGTCCGAAAGCTTACGGCATAAAATCACCCCCGAAAGTGATGCCAACGAAATAAGGCGTTTAGCGGTAAAAGAAGGTATGTTGCAACTAAGAATTTCCGGTGCACAAAAAGTAGCAATGGGTTTAACAACGCCGGAGGAAATATTAAGAGTAGTTCCGTTGGATGATGGTTTTTGATTTTTAAAAAAATATAATTCAGTGCGTCCGTTTAGCATGAACCTTAACCTGCCGAATAAGCTCGTTCGGGAAATAGGGTTTTAGTATAAAATCATCTGCACCGGTTTTCAGAATGTCATCAACTGTACTGTCTTTTTCATCACCAATGACAATAATAGGTAAATGTTTCCATTTATCCTGTTGGCGCATGTTATTAATTAAATCATGCGTGTTGATATAGTTGAGTTTTGAATGTATAAAAATTAAATCAGGCGGCAACATGACTTCAAACAAACGTTTAACATGTGCCGAGCCATACGCAGTGGCAACATTATAACCTTCACGGTGCAATAAATATTCTACCAGGCTCGCACTAAACTCATCATTTTCAATAATTAAAACTGAGCTATATAAAACTTGATGTGGGTGGGGCATAAGCACCTACTACCTCGCAACTACAATTAGGCATCCTGGCACTCTAGTATAAATCCTGTGTCATTAAGCTTATCGGCTGAATAGGAAGGGAGCTTTAGATTTAATTTAAGTACCAGGTCTCAGAATAAAATATTGAGATGGTCTTAAAAGAAACAACTAAGTGCTTGTAATGGAAAGCTTAAGCGTAGAGCGCGAGTAATTCACCTGCTGGATTACGGTTATTGCCATTACAACTGATGAAGCGCTGTACACTAAATTTAGTGATTTTTTGTGCTTGATGATAGGTTTTTAAAGTAAATAAGGTATTGTGGTTTGAAATTAATACAGGAACCCCTTGCAAAGATTTTTTTTCTGCAATATGCGCAAGCTGTTCTTGTTGTTTAAGATTAAAACCACCTCTACTGTATTGGGTGAAATTTGCAGAGGCAGATAAAGGCGCATAAGGTGGATCGCAATAAAGAACATCACCTTTTTTAGCTTGTTGCATAGCAGCTGAGAAATCCTGTTGAATAAACAAGGCATTCTTGGCTTTTTCAGCAAAAGTTAACATTTCATTTTCTGGGAAATAAGGTTTTTTATAACGGCCAAAAGGAACATTGTAACCACCCTTTAAATTATAGCGGCATAGGCCATTGTAACCGTGGCGATTTAAATATAAAAACAGTGCTGATTTTTTTTGAATCGAGCGGCTACTATTAAATTGCCTGCGTAATTCATAATAGGCCGTTTCATTATTATATTTTGTAGTAAAGTATGGCTTGCAGTACTTTATAAAGTCTTTGCCTTGATCTTTTAATATATTATATAGATTGATCAGGTCGGCATTATTATCAGAAAGTAAATAATCGTTATAATCAGTATTCAGAAAAACCGCAGCTGAACCGGTAAAGGGTTCAATTAAGCGCTTGCCTTCAGGTAACAGCTGTTTAATTTTATCCATTAAACGATATTTGTTACCAGCCCATTTTAAAAAAGGTTTATTTTGAAGCATATTTTATATAACTATTCTCAATCTATATTACTGTTAATGAATAATTTTGAGCTTCGTTGGTAGTTATAAAGTAAACGGCGTTTTACTGGTAATGATTTAATATCTTTTACTTTAAAGCCTCGTTCCTTGAACCACTGTGATGTTCTGGTGGTGAGCACAAATAAACTCGTCAGGCCTAGTTGTTTGGCATGTTGTTGAATGGCCTTAAACAGGCTGTCACCACGGCCAGCATTCTGATAGTCGGGATGAACTGCAAAACACGATAGCTCGCCCATTTTTTCCTTGATAAAGGGAAACAATGCGGCGCAACCAATAATCATTCCGTCACGTTCAATAACGGTAAAGGATAAAATATTCATTTCCAGATTTTCACGTGAACGTTTAACCAGTATACCCTGTTGTTCTAACGGTTGTATTAGCCCGATAAGGCCGACTATATCGTCTACCGTGGCCTGCCGAATTGTTTCAAAATTATTGGTTGAAATTAATGAACCACAACCATCGCGGGTAAAGAGTTCGGTTAGCAGCCCACCGTCAATGTGCCGGTCAATTAGATGGCAGCGGGGGATATTACTGTTTACTGCTTTAATGGCATTTTGAATGCAGCGTAATGTACTAGCCGACATTTTGGTTTTTTTAGTGTTATCTGCGCAGGTAAACGGTTCTATAAGGGTTTGTGCATCATTTGCAGTGAGTTCCCTTATTAATTTATTGCGTCGGTCTGTTATGCCTTTATCATTTGTCAGGTATATCAGTTTATCAGCCTTAACTTTAATGGCTATATCAGACGCAAGATCTCTGGCGTTTAAATTAAATACTTCACCGGTTGGTGAATAACCTAAAGGTGGAATTAAGACTAGATTATTTGTCGATAAAATAGTGTTAATTGTTTCGCTGGCAATTTTTCTCACTTCACCAGTATGTTGATAGTCCACACCATCAAGAACGCCTAAGGGTTTAGCGGTGATAAAATTCCCCGAGTTAATATGTACCGCTTTACCGGCAGAAAGAGAGTTAGCTAAACCCATTGATAATAAGGCTTCAATTTCGACACGCACACGGCTGGCGGCATCAATGACGCATTCCAGTGCTAAATCATCTGTTACCCTTAAACCATTAACAATTTTTATTTCTCCGCCCAACTTTTTAAGGCGCGCTTCTGTTTGAGGGCTTGCTCCGTGCACTAAAATAAGCTTTACCCCTAAGCTATGTAGCAACATAATGTCGTGTACTAGAGGTGTAAACTGAGTATCGGTAAGGAGCTCGCCACCGAAAGAAATGACAAAAGTTTTGCCTCTAAAGGCATTAATATACGGCGTAGACTGGCGAAACCAGTCAATAAAATGATCTTGTGAATTTGAAGGATTTTTTTTCACGGCAACAGTTGCAAAGCAATAAAATTAAGTAGCATTTCCTACCAGGAAGATTTTTTACTAAAGCGCATTTTAGGAATAACCAGGCCAAGTAATATTCCACCAAGTAAGACCGCTGCACCGGCAATAAACCATTCACGGTTAGATTGATCTTTTAGCACCTGGTTTTCCTGGTGAATCATTTGTAAGTCTTTTTCAAGTTTTACATTTTCCTGTTGTAAGCTACGGTTTTCTTTATCCAGTAAAATAGGCTTAGCCGCTACTTTAGATAAACGTGCCAGCTCAGATTCGAGTGTGCCAGATTTATTCGACAGGGATTTTTTTAATTTTTTCAATTCATTTCTTTCTGTGCGTAATTCCTTACGTTCGGTTTTTAGTGCACCAACTTCAACCTTGTATTTTTCTAATTGAGCTTCAGCTTTTTCGAGCTTCTGTTGGGCAATGGGTTCAGGTATTAAATATTGGCTGCGTACCCAGCCTTCCGTACCATCTTCTGTTTTCACATGGGTATAACCGGATTCTGTTTGTTCGATTACTTCGAGTTTTGTTCCGCTTTCGAGTGCACGAATAATTTGAAACTGAGTACCTTGGCCGGTGCGTAATGTAATACGAAGTTTGTCGCTAACATATTGTGTTTCTGCATAAGCGAGGGAGGAGGTTGCTAATACAAGAATTAAAATGATACGTTTCATGGGGAAATTCCAGTGTCGATATTGTGGCTGTTTTTATGTGATAGTTCGTATGAAGCTTAATATATAGTCATAAGATCGACAAAGCAAGAAAACGATCACAAAATAGTTAACTGCCTCAATGGTTTAGCTTAAAATTTCGCTGGCTGGGATGATAAGTTTTATAGTAGATGGGTAAATGAAGTTTATTTAGGAAAAGCGACCATATGATCAGCAGCAAGGCGAAGTTTGACGTTTTCACCAATGCTAAAGTTGTAGTGGCTGGGGAATAAAGAAAGCAACTCGGTGCCAGATTTTAGTTGTAATGTATATAAAATTTCTGCACCTTTGAAAGCGCGTTGTGTGACTTCAGCCGATATCGAGCCTGTAGGGTCAAGTACCACATCATCGGGACGCAGCAACAATTTTACTGCGCTGCCGGTTTTTAAATCATAAGCCCGGTCACCGGTAATCATGCCAATTTCAGTTTCAACAGTATCCGGTGTTTTTAAGATGCCATCAAGAAAAACACCTTGACCAATAAAGTCGGCGATAAACAGGCTGTTCGGCGAGTGATATAAGTTGTAGGCGGTATCCCATTGCAGTAATTTTCCATGATTCATTACGCCAATATGGTCGCTGATGGCAAAGGCTTCATGCTGATCATGGGTGACCAGGATACCCGTCATATTTTTTAATTTCAGGATTTGTCGAACGTCGGTATTGAGGCGTTCACGCATTTCAATATCTAAATTAGAGAACGGTTCGTCCATTAAGATAAGTTCCGGGTTCGGTGCCAGAGCACGAGCAAGTGCAATACGTTGCTGTTGACCTCCCGAAAGTTCGTGGATATAGCGTTGAGCAAAGCCATTGAGGTCAACAACCTCAAGCATTTCATCAATAATATTTTGTTGTTCAGTTTTGCTTTTATGACTCAATCCAAAACGGATGTTCTCCGCCACATTGAGGTGTGGAAACAGTGCATAATCCTGAAAGACCATACCAATACGGCGTTTCTCCGGTGCACGGATAAAGCCGGGACGCGACGAGACAAAGTCGCGAATAATAATTTCACCTTTATGAATGGGTTCAAAGCCGGCAATAGCGCGTAATGCCGTTGTTTTGCCGCAACCACTTGGGCCAAGCAGACAGGCAAGGTCGCCTTCATTTACATGAAAACTCAGGTTATTGACGATGGTTTGGCCGCGATGTCGGCATTCGATGTTTTTAAGTTCTAATACAGCGCTCATGTCGCGTATAGTAGCAATTTTTGCAGTATTCTGGAATGTGATTTTGCCGCAGAAGCGTCAGCGGGATATTCGCTAAAGACAGGGATAGATTAAAACAATTGCAGCGTCCTTGCTGCAAGTTATTTTTAGAATTTGTAGATTAATCCTAAAGAAATAGCGCTTGGGTTACCGCCATTAACTGTTTTAACTTCATCACCGTGACCACCGTCAACAGCCTGAAATTTTGCATTTGCATCATTATCCGTTGAGCCGTAAGCAATATAAACCTGAGCTTTCTTGTCTAATTTGTGGAATATACCAAAACTGACTTTTGTTGCGCCGGTATCGGTTGTACCGTCTGCATCGTCAACCACCAGGTATTGAGCGCGAATGTCGGTTGTTTTGCTTATTTTAAACTTAGCATTCAAACCGGTTGCATCGCGATTCCATTGAGCTTTATTTGCTGAATCAATGGTTTCATAGAAAACACCAATTTGCGCCATGCCAAATTTGTATTTAGCGCCAACACGTACCGCATCAACGTTACCGGCTTTGCTTTGGCCTTCCCATGATTCGCTTGCAATACCAAGCCACAAAGGGCCACTTTTGTAACGTAAGCCAATGCTCAGCATATTTTTGTCTGTGTTGTCGGTACCGCCTGATGTTTTCTTCTCAGGGTCATTTGCATACATCGCATCAAAACGTAAGGTTTTTGTTTTAAAGGTATACATGATGGCATTTTTTGCACGTTCATTTAACTGGTTACCGTCTGAATAACTAGCACCTAAAATAGCACGACGCTCACCAACACTGTCACCAAACAGACCCCATTTAGAAGCAACGGTTTTAAATGGTGTATCGTATTGACCTGCAATAATTTGACCAAAGCTACCTTTTAAACCAGCATAAGTATTACGACCCGCTAGTGTGCTGCCGCTTTTGCCTTCATCGAAACGAATTTCAGATTCAACCTGGTATATAAATTTCATGCTGCCGGCGGGAAGTTGCCCCTTAAAGCCTAAACGACTTGAGTTGCTTGATACGCCCATACCTTCGCTTGAAACCGAAGGGTCATCGCGATTGCTTGAGTCGATTGATACGTGAACTTTTCCGTATATTTCAAGTTTATCATCCAGAATTTTAGCGGCATAAACAGATGATGCAGGTAATAAGATAGCTGCTGCGACTGATGCAGCAATAAATTTTTTATTCATGAGTATTCCCCAATAAAGTTTAAAAAAGTGATGTCACTTAAGTGGGGAGGATAATGCTGTAATATAGTGACAGTTAGATGACGTAAAAATTAAGCTTTTATGACAGGCTTGTTTTGTTTTTAATTAACTTTTGATCGTTTTAGCCAATAAGCTGCGAGTTTGTTGTCTTTTTTTAGTCCAAATAAACCTTTTTTATATGCCTCGGCTAAAGCAAAGGCAGATTTTTTGTTACCTTTGGTTGCTGCTTTATACCACCAGGCTAAAGCTGTTTTTGGATCCGCTTTAGTGGCATGTCCAAATGCAAGTAACACCGCCAGATTATATTGTGAGTCGATATGCCCATGCTCTGCTGCTTGTTTCCACCAGTACAAGGCGTCCTTTTTACTGGGGAAGCCAAATTTTTGTGACATATACATTGCGCCAAGATTGTAAGCCGCATCAACGCTGCCATAGAAAGCTGCGCGTTTAAACCATTTTTTTGTCAGCTTGTAATCTTGCTTGACACCTTTGCCCTTCATATAAAGCAAGCCGATGTTATACATTGCATCGGCATTGTCTTTAGTGACTTCATCACTTTGAGCAAGCGGCAACCAGTATTTAAGGGCAAGTTTATAGCGGCCAGTTTTAAAAGCATCGAAGCCTTCCTGTAACGGGCTCGTGTTTGCATTTAAACTGACACTTAAGAGTAATAACAGTGAAATAAATTGGCTTAGCTTGTATTTTTTTTGCATAGCACGCATTCTTAAACGCTACAGGTGTAAAGAGAGTATTTAATTCGAATAACGCTATAGTTAGCGACCAGATAAGCGAATGCTTTAGTGGAAATTGTAAAATAAGCTGAAACCGACGATAAGAAAATCATCGGCTATGCTTCATTTGGCCTTACCTGCCAAAATCATGCGGCAATGACGCTATTTCTTAGTAACTCTGGTAACTGAGCAGTATAGAATTTCATATCCCGAACTCAGCTTGCTTATTTCGGGTTTAGGTTAACAAGTATTCTAATAATGCCTTTTGGCTGTGCAATCGGTTCTCTGCGGCATCCCAAACAATCCCTTGCTTGCCATCGATTACTTCAGTAGCCACTTCTTCGCCGCGGTGAGCGGGTAGGCAATGCGTAAAGACGGCATCTTTATTGGCAAGTTGCATCAGTTTAGAAGTGACCTGAAAACCTGCGAAGGCTTTTTCTCGAAGTTTTTGCTCTTCTTCCTGTCCCATGCTTGCCCAGACATCGGTTGCAATTAGGTCGGCATTTTCGCATGCCGCCTCCGGGCTAGTGGTTAACATAATGCGATCTCCGGCAGCCTTTACAATCTCAGCATCAGGTTCATAGCCCTTAGGTGCTGCAATATTTAATTTAAAATCGTATTGGCGTGCGGCATTAATGTACGAATGACACATGTTATTGCCATCACCTATCCAGGTAACGGTTTTACCCTGGATGCTACCACGGTTTTCATTATAGGCTTGCATATCGGCAAGTAGCTGACAGGGATGATATAAATCGGTTAGGGCATTGATAATCGGGACACTTGAATTGGCGGCAAAGGTTTCGACCATGTCATGTGAAAAGGTACGAATCATAATAATGTCAACCATGCTGGATAAAACCCGTGCACTGTCGGCGACGGGTTCACCGCGACCGAGTTGTGTATCGCGCGGCGATAAAAATATGGCGTGGCCACCAAATTGTTGCATGGCGGTTTCAAATGAAACGCGAGTGCGGGTGGATGACTTATCAAAAATCATTGACATAACTTTGTTTTTTAAAGGCTCAAAAATTTCACCACTATGTTGCATCTTTTTTAATTCAGCGGCGCGTTGAACCAAACGATTTAAGTCATCGCTGGGAATGTCTAATAATGTTAAAAAATGTTTCATAATGTTTTCAGTTTATTGGCAGAATTATTTATTGAGTAAAGTCGTTGATTAACGCGGAAACTTTATTTGTTATTTCCGATGCTTGTTCATTGCTGATAATGAGTGGTGGCAACAGGCGTACAATTTTGTCAGCGGTAACATTAATTAATAATTTTTGTTCGAGGGCTTTTAGTGATAGCTCACCACAAGGTCGGTCAAGTTCAATCGCAATCATTAAACCCTGACCGCGAATATCGACCACGGCTTTGTTTTGCTCGAGTGCCGTTTGCAGTTGTGCCAGCATTGTTTTGCCTAGTACTTTAGTGTGTGCGGCTATTTTTTCTTTTTTCATTGTTTTAACAACAGCGAGAGCGGCTGCGCAAACAAGCGGGTTACCACCATAAGTACTGCCATGGTTGCCTGGGGTAAATAATTCTGCCGCGTTACCCTTAGCAAGGCAGGCTCCGATTGGCACACCATTGCCTAGCGCCTTTGCGAGCGTCATAATGTCGGGAGTAATGTTGCTATGTTGAAAAGCAAACCATTCACCGGTTCGACACATGCCGGTTTGAATTTCATCGAGCATCATTAACCAGCCGTTGTCGTCACACAGCTTACGTATGCCTTCGAGGTAGCCCGCATCTGGAATATTAATGCCACCTTCACCAATAATCGGTTCAACCAGCACCGCGACAACGTTTTTATTATTTTTAGCAATATTTTCAATGGCGCTTAAATCGTTATATGGTGCGCGCACAAAACCTTGCACTAGAGGTTCAAAGCCGGCATGGACTTTTCGGTTGCCGGTGGCTGAAAGTGTCGCCAGGGTTCGACCATGAAAACTACCGTCCATCACAATAATGGCGGGCTCATCAATTTCTTTTTTATGACCATACAGGCGGGCGAGTTTAATCGCTGTTTCGTTTGCTTCGGCACCAGAATTGCTAAAAAAAACATTATCCATACTGCTTAACTGACAAAGTTCAGCAGCGAGCTCTTCCTGGTGCGCAATGTGATACCAGTTTGAAGTATGAATAAGCTGCTTGGCCTGTTTGGCAATGGCCATTGCAACCTCAGGGTGTGCATGCCCCAGGCTGCATACCGCAACGCCACTGAGCACATCAAGGTATTGATTCCCTTCCGTATCCCATAGGTTGGCACCCTCGCCTTTGGTAAAGGTAACAGGCAGAGGCGCATAGTTGTTCATTAAATAATTAGACATTGTTTTATTTCATCTTTGTGTACAGGTTCTATTTTGCCAGCTTTTATTTGCTAACCCCATTTGCTAACCAGGTTAGTTAATCGCGCTATAAAAGCAAAAAAGCAGCCACCCCATCCATAAGCCCGATAATCTCGGTTTTGGTGACCACCACAGAGGTATCAAATCCCATACTTTAATGGGGAAAACCAATAATTTTAGCCTTTTAGCTGCCTTGAGGCAACTAGGTGACTATGTTCAGTTATTAATCGTCATCCTGAATTGAGTGTATTTTGAGCAGTATTTACGAATAAATGCGCATTATTTAATCGTTTTTTAAAGTTAGAGAGGATCCTGTCGATACAGACGATATTGTTGAAGCCTGGTTGAAATACAGACTTTAAAAAATTAACTTTTTTAGATTTGGAGACAGACAATGAAACTTAAAAGAATCCTGTACCACGGCCTTATTTCAATCTTTATCGTAAGCCTGTTGAGCGTGGCTGGGTGTAAAAGTAGTGGCTCCGCCAGCGACACTGTTAGCGGAAGCGCAAAGTAAATTTAATTAATAACGGGATTTAAAGCAGGTACCTTAAAATGTTATATTTTTTAATAAAGCAACGTTGCCAACAGTTTTTTACAGTACTCACTATCATGTTGTCATTTGGTCTTATTAGCCCGACTGCACAGGCATTAACGGTGGGTGAGGTTTATACCATCAGCATCGAAAAAATCAATTCAGATGGTACTTTAACGTCTGGTAGCACTTCGTTGAATTTAACCCAAACGGCTACCGCAGATAGTGACGGTAAGCTGGGGTTTAGTTTTACCTCGACCATCCCGAACAACAGTACTTGTAATTTTTTAGTCGTTAGCATCACCAATAGCAGTAATGCTGTTGAGCGAAGGACGGTATTGCCCTGTCCTGATGACGGTAAAGCATTAGCAATGGGTGTTTCCGGTGTAACTAATAGTCAGGCTGATGCCATGATTGAGGCATTTTCCAATGCCGCTAATGATGATCCTATTGTGGCGACGTTTGGTTTTATCCTAGTGCGTTCTGAAGGTATTAGTGCCTCGGAAATTGTTTTTATGGCAAATCTTGCCAACCAGGGTATTAATGCCACCAATGGCTATGTTAGTGATATGACTAGCAAAGGGGTGACCACGACTCAAATTGCCAGTTATCGCAAAGCCATTATTTCAAAGTTAGCTGATCCGAATACCGGCTACAGCAAGCTGATGAAAGACTCGGTGGATGTTGCATCCCTAGGTGACTCTACATTAGAGGCTGCCAAACGTGGCGAGGCATCGGCTAAGCTTTTCAGTTTTCTGGTTGAATCCGCGACAACCGCCGGTTTTTCACAGGATCGCGTGATAGAAGCCTTTAATGCAATGGGGGCGATTGTTGTGCCTTTAATGGCAACCGCCGTGGCCGATGGGGATCTTACCGCAGCCACCAAGCAATCTATTGATTCATCGGTGGGTGGTGGTCTTCAGAAGTTAAGAGCGGACGTTGGTATTGAAAAATACTCGCAGGCTCTGACGACACTCGGTGCGACCGGTGCAGATGTAACGACTTTTTCAAGTGCAGCAGCGACTATGGTCACTGCTATGTCGGCAGCATTTAAGACTTTTGATGCGGTTTTTACCGGTTCAGAAACAGATACTGCGGTATCTACGGCTAATGATGTTTTATCGACTGCGATGAACACCGCTTTTACCATCTTTAAAACCGCCACTGCAGCGACCGATGCCAGGTTGTCGACAATGATTTCCAATATCGATACGGCGTTGGGAGGTTCAAGTGGTTTAGCGACTAGCGCTTTTAAATTTTATAATAGTGATGGCTCGCAAACTAACTGGCCGATGACGATGGTTATTACCACCGACTGGCTTTCTGCTCTGAAAACAGCAAGCGGAAGTATATCCTATACGCGTGATACCACGGCCATTCCGTCGACGGTCACGTGGATAGGAACCTGTAGTAATAGCACGTATCTAGAGAAAACTAGCTGTGAAACAGCCAGTGCAACCTGGACATCAGGACGAACCGACAGCAGTTATCCAACGCCTTACAAGCAGCTGTTTAATATTCAGCAGGACATTGCAATCCTTGAATTCACTCGATTCAGCTCGCAACAATCGGCTGGCAGTGATATGAGTGCCCAAAATACGCTTGAAAAAGCACTTTCTGATGGCCTGACTGTAATAAGGGGCAATATTTCCGGGACAACCAATGGAACGACTGCTATCAGCACGGCTGAGAAAAAAGCTATCGTTGAATTAATGAAGTCGCCACAGTTTTAAAACAATTTATATTTAAATGGCACGAAAAAACCGGCTTGATATTGCTATCAAGCCGGTTTTTAATTTTTTCTTCTAAAGAATTAAGCTTTAGAAAGGAAAACCACCATGTCCGTAGCCAACCATACTCATTAGCATTGGAATAGAAAGAGCCGTATTAGTCCGTGAAGCCATTAAAGCAACCCCTTTAGCAGCTGCAATTTGTTCGCCTGTCGCATCAACAATGCCTAAAATTTTCTTTTGGTTAGGCCAGATAAAAACCCATACGTTGAATAGCATAATAGTACCTAACCATGCACCAACACCGATAACTTCAGAGCCTTCAGCAAAAGTAAACGCCGCGATTGCATCGCCTGACGGTAATTTTTGTAAAATCATCACACCTGTAATCCATGTTGCAACGGCTGCCCAACGGAACCAAAATAATGCACGAGGAGCGATGTATTTGTTAATGGCTGCAGGACCAGGGCCATCGGTATCAGCGAGTGCTGCGCCAACGCCAGGTACTTGTACAAAGTTGAAGTAGTAAAGTAAGCCAATCCAAATGACGCCAGCAATAACGTGGAACCATACTGAAAGTGATGAGATGTTAAGGCTGCCAGAGCCCATGACGACTATAAAGATAATGGCTAAGATAAAACCGCTGACAATAGTGCCCATTACCGATTTTAGTGGATTCATGAAAATTCTCCCCTATATTTTTAGGTTTGTAGTGATAAAAAAAGTTTGACTAGTTTACTACAGTATTCCAAAACACGGCACCCCTAATAGGGGGCTAAATAAAAACTTTTTAAAATTTTACATAATGGCCGACTTTATATGAGGTTATGATTTTGATAGCTATCGCGTTATATTAGCCCGATGAATGCCATTGAACTAAGCTTGTTTTCGAATCGTCTTGCTGCCGTTTGTTATGAAATGGGGGCTATTTTACAGCGTGCGGCATTTTCACCCAATATTCGAGACCGCCTTGATTTCTCCTGTGCAATTTTTGATGCAGAAGGTGATCTTTGTGCCCAGGCCGCCCATATACCCGTGCATTTAGGCAGTATGGCCTATGCAATGCAGAGTATTGTGAGCCAGTTTGACTGGCAAAAGGGGGACATGGTTATTGTTAACGATCCCTATCTTGGTGGCACGCATTTGCCTGATGTTACTTTTATCAGTCCGGTTTTATATAAGGGGGTTTTGCTGGCGTTTATAGCAAACCGCGCCCACCATGCCGATATTGGTGCAGATTCTCCCGGTTCCATGCCTGTTTCTTCGAGCCTTGAAGAAGAAGGACTCATTATTGCGCCAACGTATATCTGTCGTCAGGGGCAAGTTCAACAGCCGATGATGGCTGTGATGTTAGAGGCAACGCGCCAGCCGCAGACGGTCGAGGGTGACGTCGCGGCACAAATCAGTGCTAATCGAATTGGCGAGACTCGCTTGGCCGATCTGATTAAATCGATGCAGGCCGAAAAATTTACAGCGGCATTAGATGAACTGAATGATTATGGTGAACGCCTGGCCGAGCCGGTATACGCGCAAATACCCGATGGCCAATATTGTTTTACCGACTATATGGACGACGATGGTCAGGGCCAACATTTGATACCGATAAGTGCTTGCGTGACAGTAAAACAAAGCAGTATTACGGTTGATTTTAAAGGCACATCGCCTCAGGTGGCAGGTAATATTAATTGTCCACTCTCCGTAGCCGCGGCGGCGGTTTATTATGTGTTTCGTTGCTTATTGCCAGAATACACGCCAGCCTGTGCCGGTACTTTCAGAGCGATTAGTCTTAGCGCCCCCGAGCATTGTTTAGTCAACGCAAGCCGACCTGCGGCGGTGGCGGCAGGTAATGTCGAAACCTCGACTCGAATTGTCGATGTGATTATTGGTGCCTTGTTGCAAGCTATTCCAGAACAACTCGCCGCAGCCAGTCATGGCAGTATGAATAATGTCGCGATGGGCTTTGCCGGTGATAACAAACAGGCCGCATGGGATTATTACGAAACCATCGGCGGTGGTATGGGGGCAAGCCAAAAGGCAGCGGGCTTAAGTGGGTTGCAAACACATATGACCAATACCCTGAACACACCGGTTGAAGTACTTGAACTAAATTATCCATTACGTATTAAACAATATGCCTTACGAAAAAATTCAGGTGGCCGGGGTAAACAAGCCGGTGGTGATGGTATTATTCGTGAATATGAATTTTCACATGATGCCAGCGTGACCTTGTTAACCGAAAGACGTTACAGGCAACCCTGGGGTGTTGATGGTGGCAACAAAGCTACAGCCGGTGTGAATAGTTTAAATGGAAAAGTACTTGCTGCAAAAGTCAGTGTGGATGTTAAAAAAGGTGATCGCCTAAAAATAGAAACACCGGGAGGCGGTGGCTGGGGTATCTGTTAGTCAAAATAATAACCATAACGGATACGAAGAACACAACAAAAAATAATTTAATTTGTGTTTGAATAAAGTTGAGGTTAAAAATAATTATTTTTGGAATGAGTATATGTGTGGAATTTGTGGTGAAGTTCGTTTTGACGAGCAACCAATAGATCAAAGAATCATCAAGACAATGTTGTCTAAACTGGAACGTCGCGGCCCTGACTCGGAAGGCTCCTGGGTTAAACCACAAGTCGGTTTTGCGCATCGTCGTCTATCAATTATTGATTTATCCGAAGCTTCCAATCAGCCAATGGTCGATGAAGAGCTTCAACTTACTTTAGTTTTTAATGGGGCTATTTATAATTACCCGGAACTGCGTGCGCAGTTTATAAAAGAAGGTTATACGTTTAAATCGCATGGTGATACTGAAGTTATTTTAAAGGCATACCATAAATGGGGTGAGCAATGTCCTGAACATTTACATGGCATGTTTGCTTTTGCGATTTGGGACTGGAAAAAACAAAGCCTGTTTTTAGCGCGTGATCGTATGGGTATTAAGCCGTTATATTATTCGCTGGATAAAAATAAAATACGTTTTGCATCGAACATGCAGGCCATGCTGGCGAGTAATAAAGTGGATAATGCCATTGATACCCGTATTAATCCTGTTGGCCTGCATAATCAATTTACATTACATGCCGTTATTCCTGCACCGAATACTATTTTAAGCGGTATTCAGAAGCTGGAGCCAGGCACAACTTTAAGCTTTACCAGTAATGGCCAATCAAAATCGCGACGTTATTGGCAGCTGGATGCAACGCGTCCCGAAAAACCAATGAGTGAAACAGAATGGACGGAAGCCATACACGATAGCTTACGTAACGCGGTGCGCAAACGTTTAGATGTTGCTGATGTTCCCGTGGGTGTTTTGTTATCGGGTGGTCTTGATTCCAGTTTACTGGTGGGCTTATTAGCTGAAGCAGGTGTTAGCGATATACGTACCTTTTCAATTGGTTTTGAAGATCACCCAGAAGAAAAAGGCAGTGAGTTTGAATTTTCTGATGCGGTGGTTGAGCGTTATCAAACACAGCATCAAAAAATACAAATCCCCAATGCGGAAGTACTAAAACGTTTACCTGAAGCGGTACAAGCCATGTCTGAACCGATGGTGGGGCAGGATGCGGTCGCATTTTATTTATTGTCAGAGCAAGTTTCAAAACATGTCAAGGTGGTGCAAAGTGGTCAGGGCGCCGATGAAGTCTTTGCCGGTTACTTCTGGTTTCCGCGTATACAACAGGATGATTTAACCCAGGGGGTTGAACGTTTTGCAAAATATTATTTTGATCGTGAGCATAGCGAATTTTTAGAAACAGTAAGCGATGATTATCGCGGCGAAGATTATACAACTAAAATAATTCAGGATTTATTAGCGCGCCCACAGGCAGATACATTTATTGATCGGGTTTTACATATGGATGTCAACACCCTGGTTGTAGACGATCCGGTTAAGCGGGTTGATAATATGACCATGGCGTTTGGCCTTGAAGCTCGGGTGCCATTTTTAGACCACTACCTTGTTGAGCTTGCTGCAAAAATGCCTCCAGAAATGAAATTGCAGTCCAGTGGTAAACATGTGTTGAAAAAAATAGCCCGCGGTATAGTACCTGACGCCGTTATTGATCGACCTAAAGGTTATTTCCCTATGCCGGCTTTAAAATATGTGCGTGGTGATTTTTTAGAATTTATGCAGGATATTTTAAACAGTAGCGCCTGCATTAATCGCGGTGTTTATAACCGTGCCTATGTCGATAAATTATTAAAAAAACCAGACGATTATTTTACCCGCCTGCAAGGCAGTAAGCTATGGCATTTAGCGTTACTGGAGTTTTGGTTACAAACGCAGCTTGATTAAACTGTGTATGCAATTACCGAAGTCAATTATTCAATCTTCAGAATAACTTTTACTGAACCATCAATTGCAGTGCTATCAATATAACCGATTGCGGTTGCTGAGCCGGCAACATGTGCTTTTACGGCTGCATCATTATCCATAATCTTGGGTGGAGTGCCTTTGCCGGAAAAGAGTAGCTTGGTCCAGTAGGCTTTTAGGTGGCGGTTTGATTTTTTTAATACTTTACTATTGAAGCTATCGCGAGTCGCCCCAGCTTTTTGTTCGACTGGCATGACGGCATTACCACCGATTGTTTTAGTTTTACCTAAAAAAAGTGCTTTTATCTCGCTGGGGTTAGCACTGGTAATAGCGATGGCGGGGTTAACGATGACTGCAATACCAGCTATTACGGGCATGCCTGTTAGACTAAATATGCCGAGTATACCCAGCAGCCAAATAAATTTTTGTTGTATTAAGTTATTCATTTTTCTGGCTCCCTAGAATATCACGTCGATGCTAAAACCAACGGTGTTGACAGACGATTTGCTTGGCGTGGAATTAAACAAGCCTTGTCCTTTATAAGTCTTTATTTTACCCACTTCAAACTTTACCGCGGTATCATCAGCCAGTTCATATCGCAGGCCGAGTGTGATGGTACTTTGGTCATCATCGAGCTGCCCCTGTCTAAATTTCTGATGAGTGATATGCGGCAGCCACTTGTCAAAGCGATAGCCAAATGTAATGTAACTGGACTTAGCTTTCATTGCAGTAAGTGAGCCCATCTTTACATCAGCGGTTTCAGCAAAAACAATATAGTTATTCCAGTCAACCTTAACACCAAAGGTTGTTACCTCATGTTTTTTGCCGTTCATGGCGGGAGTGAGGCTAGCATTTGCCATGGTGCCCTCATATGTAGATGCTTGAACCAGTACTTTGTCATCCCAGTCAGCTTTAAGCGTTAGTCCCTGGAGTTCTCGAACATCACTGGCGGTAAGGTTTACTTCGCCACCAAATAGGTCAATAGCGTAATTTGTTTCACCAACAAATTTTTCCCATAAGAAGCTGGCTCCGGTGAAGGCTGCTCGGGTTGCCTGGGGGCCATTGGGTGCCTCGGTCGAATAGATTGACTCAGGTGCATCTATCCAGGGATAAGAAAATCCTACATCACGGTATTCATTAATGATGCCTACCGGGTATTTTATTTTGCCCATGCGAAGTGTTAGCGGCTCAGCAATATTTAGACCAACAAAAGCCCAGTCAACATTTAAAGCATAATCATCCTGAGCGGTTGCTAATAACTGGCTGGCGAGCATTATGCGATCGTTGATTCTAGCACTAAGGTTAATCCCCAGTTTGGTTCCGCGGAAACTGCCTTTTTCGTCAATGCCTGCCGTTGTTGGTTTGCCATTGTAGAAAGCGGCTTCATTGGTGCGGTGGTAGGCTGTGCTCATAAAGCCTTTTATCAGGAGCTTGTCAGCCCAGTTTTGTGCGTAACTGCTTGCAGGGAATAAAGCCAGGTTTGTGGTGAAAAGGGCTATATATCTTAGGAAATGCATGTCCTTCATGAGTGTCGCCTCCAGTAATATCAGGTCATGAGCCATCAATTTTCAGCCTTATCGGCCTAATTTGGGCTTTCTTTAATTATATCTTTAGTGATGACTCATATAGGGGGAATGCTTATTCTGGGTGGTGGTTATGATACTTAAAATTAGGTGGTAAGGCTGTTATTTGCAAATAAATCACAGTTTCATTTATGCCTTTTAAATAGGCATCGCAATTTTAGGCCTGTTTTAGTATCCTGTCGCGGATGATAGATGAAGAAAATAATACTATTCACACACGCTTTCGTGGTTTTTTACCCGTGGTGGTCGATGTTGAAACCGGTGGTTTTAATGCCAATAAACATGCTTTGCTGGAAGTGGCGGCTGTGCCTATATTAATGAAAGCAGATGGCTCGGTTGGTATGGGCAAAACGGTGTCATGCCATGTTGAACCTTTTCCCGGGGCTGCCATGGAAGAAGAGGCTCTGCAGTTTACCGGCATCGACCCCTATAATCCGTTTCGCATGGCGATGCCAGAAAAGGAAGCGTTAGAGCATATTTTTGAGCCCATTCGCCAACTAATAAAAACCACAAAATGTACCCGTGCGATTTTAGTCGGGCATAATCCTTTCTTTGATTTAGGCTTTATAAAAGCGGCATCTGAACGTTGTAAAATAAAGAAGAATCCATTTCATCAATTCAGTACGTTTGATACAGCTACCCTGGGGGGCTTGGCTTACGGTCAAACGGTTCTAGCAAAAGCGGGTAAAGCGGCAGGGATAGACTGGAATAATAACGAAGCGCATTCGGCTATATATGATACTGAAAAAACTGCTGAGTTGTTTTGTACAATAGTGAATACTTGGGATAGCGTTTTTAAGCCTGAAGTGCCTGAAAAAGAATAGAATTAATTTTTGTGAAGAATACTATTGTTAAAAAAGCCCAACTTGAACTTTTCAGATTGGGCTTTTTTAATTTCAAAGAATAAAAGTTTAAGCAACAGCCTCATCAATCATTTTTTTCAAATCACCTTTCTGGAACATTTCTAATGTAATGTCACAGCCACCGATTAGTTCACCTTTAATATAGACCTGTGGAAAAGTTGGCCAGTCGGCATATTGAGGCAGATTTTGGAAAATGTCTGGATCGGCCAATACATTGACATGAGCAAATTCTTTACCGCAAGCCATCAGTGCCTCGGCAGTTCGGCTAGAAAAGCCACATTGGGGAAGTTGAGGCGTGCCCTTCATAAAAACAACAACCGGGTTGTCGTTTACAATTTTACCAATACGTTCTAATACGTCCATTGAGAGTCCTCTTTCTAGTCATATAAAATAATTAAAGTGCATTAATTAGACTATTCTAATATATTTTGAGCAAAAAGGGTATGCCTTAGTTTTTTACTGCGGTATTGGCGGGTATTGTTTTCTTTTACTTATGCCTTTGCTTCTAAGTCATTATTTAACTTGAGTATTTAATCTTTAAAACTGTGATTAATGCACACTGTAAATGTGCACAGATCACATGAAATTTTCTGAAAATTGTCTAAAATATTTAAAAATTCATAAAGGGTTATCCAATGACAAAGTTATCTCATGCAATGGAAGTTGCTGGAAGGTGGTTAGAAATTGAAGGTGTCGATATGATTATCCCCCGACCTGATGCTAACGAAGTAGTTGTCGTTATAAACTGCCCCCCCGAAAGTTTGAAACACTTAATTCCTTCGATGATTCATGATATTAAAGTCAAAGTACGTTATGAAAAATACCATGCTGCCTGATAATTTATTAGAATTGGAACTGGGCATCTAAACTGAGTTTAAATCTTCAGCAAAAACAATCTGATTTTTCCCTTGCTTTTTCCCTTTCAACATTGCGGCATCGGCTTCTTTAATGGCTTCGTTTATATTGATACTGTGCCCGCACATGCTAATACCAAATGTTAGTGAAATATGGTGTTTTTCATTTTTGTAGTTAAAGCTGTTGGTGTTTAAACTTAGCCTTATCATTTCTACTACTTGTGTTGCCTTTTCGAGTGTCGTGTTGGGTAAAACAATAATAAACTCTTCTCCTCCCCAGCGACCAACATGATCGTCGCGGCGTAACATGCTTTGTATCGAGTCGGCGACGGCAACAAGAACAAAGTCACCACAGTCATGTCCATAGAGATCATTAAATTTTTTAAAATTATCAACATCGGCCAATATAATGGCGAGTTTGGTTTTAGTTCGTTCGCAGTGTAGTGCTTCGAGTTCAATACGCTCAAGTGTATCACGCCGGTTTGGTAAGTTTGTTAGTGGATCGGTGCGCGCCAGTTTATTGATTTTCTCATAAGAAACCTGTAACTCTTCCTGGGCACGGTTAGCGGCAAGCGCATAATAGAACGATAAAAATGCTAACACCACATAAAAATAAAAATTGTTCATATAAAAAAGGTTATTTAAAATGCTGTCCGGTACAGGCATTGTGGGTGGATTTTCTACTGAGTAGTATTTTAGGCTGAGTGAAAAAAATGTGACTAGAACAGTGATACTTATTTTAAATAGGTGCGACCAATCAGGGTAAAAAAATACTAATGGAATTAAGGCCATCAAGTAAACATAAAAACCGCTGTCCCAACCAACAAAATGTGTCGCCAGGCTAGCATGGACAGGTATTTCGATAAGTATTAATAAGAAGGCCAGCTGATGCCATTTTTTGCGGTTTAAGATAAATGCAATCTGGAAAATAAGTGTGCTAATAATATTATATTTCATCATAAATCCATTACCTAGATAACTAAATAAATAGATAAAGGATGAATGAATTAATAGACCCAGAAAATAGGTGTAATTTGTTACAAAAAAGAAACGAAAAAAATGGCTTTCAATTTCTCTGGGGTGAAGTATGTTTTGTAGTTTCATCTTGAATGCAATAGTAACGACCCATTGAAAAGCATAATTACTTTATATTTACTGCTGCTGTTAGGTGATAACAAGGCTATTTGTAATACTAGTCGTCACAAGGGGGTGCTGTCAAAAAATCAGGCACATAGCGGAGGGCGTTAATTCAATAAAAGAACCACTACTGGATGGTTGCAGTAGTGGTTTTTTCTATATCACCTTGATAATTTAAATTACCAGACTACGCATTGTTCATCACCATTGCCACTCACCCAACAAAACTTGGGGTTACTGGTGGTATACATGGTAATGGTCTCAATACTAAGTAAATTACCCGCATGCAGTGGGAATTTTGGCTTAATCACTTTTGAGCCTTCTGGTACAAAGGCCTGCACGGTACCATTGCGTGATACTGAAAAGACTACGCTCGGTGTCTGGCCGTTATGGGATAAGGCCTTTTGAATATCTGTACCAATCGGTTTTGCCGCGTGTGATTCTGCCGGTGGTTGGTATTCTGTTTTATTCATAAATTTATCGGCATACATACCTAAAAGAAAGCTAATAATAATAAGAATACCTGAGATCAGGTTACCGCTATTTTTTTCCACCATGTTGGTGTTCCTCCTGTTTGTTTTATTGTGTTATCTTTTATAATTTAAAAGTTAAGACTAGCTTTAAGCAATATAGTCTGTAGTGGTAAGTACCTTGCGTAAACAGGCTCAGCTCTTAAGAAGTTTAAGTCCTGGTAGATAAAATTTTGCTTAAAGAGATTGCTGACTTCAAGACCAATATAGCCTAGCCGCTTGTCCAGGTTTAGCCGCAGGCCTAAATCAAAAGTGATAAAGTCTTCACGGCTCTGGCTGAAACTGGAGTCTGCTAGGGTTACTTTTTGTCGAACATAATTCAGTTTATAGCTGGCCGAGATACCCTTCGCTATATGATAGCGTGCACTGATTGGTATATGGATGGTGCTGAGCCGAGTCGGGCCGGCGGCCTGATTGTTATAGACTTCTTTTTCCGGGCTAAAGCTAAAACTCCAGTTAGTCGATGCCAGCCAGTTAATATAACCACGATAAATGTTTTCACGTCGTGGTTGAGTTTTCGTAAAGGCATTAGATGAAAATTGCGGGATTCTCAAGTCACGTCGCTGAGCTGATAAACCATAAGATAGTTTATCGCTATCAGCATTAAAGCCAATAGCATAATTACTGGCGGTGGTGCCATTTCTCTCGTCATAAAACTGGTTAAAACCACTGACCTGGGTGGGTTCAATTGTTTGTTGAATAAATAAAGGTCGTTTGACCGTTTCAAAGTAGGCGAAATTAAAACTTGTGTTAGGTGTTGCTGACCACTTAAGCCCAACCTTTGGATTAAATTTTGAAATATGTAATCCACGAGTATCCAGAGTGTCGTAACTGCCACTTAGGTTCGCAGAAAGAGAGCCTGGAAATTTAAATTGAGTATAAATATAGAAGATATCCTGTTCAGTTGTGTAATTGAGTGTCGAACCGCAGGAGGACGGAGCTAAAAACACGGGACAAACGACGCCAAATGTTTGCGACCAGTCAATAACCTGTACTTGAGAAACACCTATATCATGTTTGGCAAAGCCAACTTGTATATTTGAATTAGCTCCAGTGTGTAAATATTGAAATTCTGATTGAGTTAATTCTGTATTGAGTTTTTCATCAATAGCTTGTGATGAACCTAATATTTGAATATTTGTTCGTCGCTTACTTTTAGATAACGAAACAATAATATCTGAGTTAACGCCTGGTTTTTGATGAATGCCAATCCGTTGTATATTTTGGTTTACATAACGGCGGTCGGTGGTCGAGAAATTAGTTGGGTCAAATAACATATCAATATCGCCGATGCTTCTTTGCCATTTTTTTGCTTCCGCCTGAACTGAAAATGTTGGTGTGATGGCTGCTTGGGCAAAGGCGTTGTAAACCGTTTCGTCAGTGTCGGCATTGTCGCGGAAACCATTGGTTAAGTAGCGATAACCACTTAGGCTAAAGGCAAATTTATCCTGCACTGCTGCTAGGGTAATGTCCGAGCTTTTGGTATTATCTGTTCCGGCATAACCACTACTGTAAACGTAAGCCCCGTTTTGTAAAAACAAAGGGCTATATTCATTATAAGATAAGTTGCTGATACCACTTTGGTTAATGGTTGATAAATTATTTTCAGTTAATTTGGCTTGAACGGGTAAAGCATTAATCGGTTGCAGTAATTGTGCAACCAGTGCTTCACTTACCCGACCGACTTCGGAGCGAGACTGGCCTGCGTAGGCATCGGCCATAAAACGGTGCGCGGCATGGTTGGCTGGATTTTTCGCAAGTGAAGCCTGTGCCGAAGACAAAGCACGTTGTTGTAACCCCAGCTTGTTATAGAAGCGAGCCTGACTTAATGCCTGTACAGCCGCGTCCTGATCGAGCAATTGGCTGGAGCGATAAACGGCTTTATTGTTATTGCGTTTTATTGCTTGCTCTAATGCCAGCAGTGCTTCGCTGGGCATATTTTCACTTTGTAATCTGATGGCATCATAAAAATAAGCCGTTGGGTCATTCGGGTCCAGAGCTTTCGCCATTTTAAATTGAGTGGCTGCAAGTTTATTGCGTTTTTCTTCGTAATAAGCTTTGCCTAGGTAGCTACGAATAAGCGCATTATTAGGGTCGAGTGTTGCTGCATATTCAATTTCACGGCGGCCATTGTTTAAGTCACCATGTCGAATGGAGGCTAAACCCAGACCCAGTCTTGCGAATGGGTTGGCCTGATCTTTCTCGATAGCCTTGTTGAAGCTATCGGTGGCTTGTTTAATCTCATTTTGAGTAAGATAAGCAAAGCCAAGCACTGTATGAGTGCGGCCTAATTCAGGGTTTAGTTCATTGGCTTTTTTCGCTGCATTTAAAGCCTTATCGAGTTCGCCGTGCATTAAATAAACTTCGGCTAAGCGAGACCAGATAAGTGCATTATCGCTTTCGTTAGCCGTAGCTAATTGTAAGGTATGTAGTGCCTGGTCAATTTTAAAATATGCTTGCTGTGCATAGCTAAGTGCGAGCTTAGTGGTTGAATTATTACTGTTGGCAGCAACGGCTTGCTGTGCCAGTTTTAATCCCTGTGCTTTATTATTTTGTACGATGCTAATCATCGCTTGCATGGCCAGGGCTGAGCTATTTCTAGATGAATTCTTAGGTGTATTATCAAGTGATTTTTGTAATAAGCGTTTGGCTTTTTCGACTTTACCAACGTTTAAGGCCTTTGCTGCTTGCGCTAAAAGTGGCGTGGTTTTGTTATCTAAAATGGCGGGATAATATAACGACCAGTTAACAGCATCGCGTGGTTTAGCTTTTAAGGTTAAAACAGGTGCCTGGCCTTTTTTAGCTTGTGCTGTTTGATTTGCTGTTAATCTAACTTCACCATGTTGGTTATAAACGCGCACCGTGCCCTCAAATACAGTAACTTCGGCCTTGCCTTTTTCTACCGCAACCACAAATTCGGTACCTTCAATTGCCGCGTTAATGAATGGGGTGATGACTTCAAAGGCGGCTTTGACTCGGCTAATAAAGTGGGCGAAGCCCGTTGTTACTGAAACAACCGATGGTTTATCGGGTGAAAGGTTGGTAAAGGTAATGGTGGTATTCTGGTTTAAGCGAAGCAGGGTGTCGTTTCTAAGCAGTAAGGCAGCACGGCTGTTTTCCTGCACACGTAGAACGTCGCCTTTGCAAAAGCTGTCATTACGATTAACCTGCAACCATTGCTTATTGGTTTTTCGTATTTGCACACTGCCCTGAGCAGATTGTAGTTTTGCAACCCAGTTGTCGCAATTGTAAGCATACGCAGGGTTTGGTGTAAAAGCTGTTAAGAGAAAACTGATAACTAAAAAATATTTCAATGTGCTTATTCTTCGCATTATTATTATTCCTGATAGGCTATGCGGTAATAAGACACAGTCGCTTCCATTGTCTTTAACTAAGATATCCGTATCACTTGTTGGTGTTAGTCAATTAAGGATAGAAATGCAAAACTATTATTATTTTACTTCTTTGTAAATTTTATCGTGCCATCCCAGTCTTCGCTGGGGGGTATTGTACGTTGTTGTTGGCACTGTTGTAAATAAAATCGTGCAACACCGTCTGTAGGTAATGCCTTACATATGGCAAGCAAGGCCTTTTCTGCTTCTTTAAACAAGCCTTGCTTGAAAAAGGATAAAGCCTGATGAAAAGCATCGGCTTCTAGTTTGTCTTTATGCGATATAGTCTCTTTGAGTTTTAGAATTTCATAAAGGGTTATCGGGTTTTGTTTACCTGAGAGAATAAAACTACCAATATTGCGTATATGGAATAGAGTAGTATTGGTTAACACTTCTTCAGAAGCAAGTAAGTAAGTACTAAAGTGTTTATTTAGGTTTTCAATACGTGTTGTTGTATTGATTACATCGCCAACGGCACGATATTCGTAGTGATCAACGGCGCCAATATTGCCAACCATGATTTCTCCTGCATGTAAGCCAATTCTTGTGGGTAAAATAATGGTCTGATTATTGATTAGGTATTTTTTATTGTGCGATTTTATTATTTCAAGTGCGGCTATACAGGATGTGATTCGTAGGTTGATATGGTTGTTTTCTACAGAAACGTTTTCCCGTTTTGAATTAGTGTTTTGTGGTAGCCATAAGGCTAACATTGCATCGCCAATAATATCTGAAACGGTTCCCTGAGTATTTCGCACGGATGAGAATAAAGTTTCATAATATTGATTCATGAGTTTAGCAAGGTCTTCAGGATTTAGTCTTTCTGATAGCTGAGTGTACTGCTCCGCATCGGTTGCCATACAAATGCCATACTTTAGTTCCTGCGAATGTTGGATAGGTTGCTTTTGCTCGGTTAATAAGTCGACCATTGTTTCGGGTACATAGTAGCTAAAAGCACGCCGCATTTTTTTTCGGGAACGATAGCTGTCCAGTGCATACCAGCTAATACCAAATATCAGTGCAAGCGGTGCTTGCACCAGTAAAGGAACCAATAAGGGTAGCCATAAATAATTCTGGTTAAATTGATAGGTAACTATATATAAGTACGCTGCTGATATGCCAAGCCATAAAATAAGAGCGGTAAATTCTCTAAACATGCGAGATGCCAGTGCAATCACAAAGCCGAAAATTATAATAATAAGCAGAGCGGTTTGATTTGATACCGGTTTAATGGTGCTGTTATGCAACAGGTTAGAAAAAGCAGTGGCCGCTATTTCGATTCCGCTTAAGTCTAGACCATTTTGTTGCGAGAAGACGGTGTTGAAATTATCTTTTTGTTCTGGTTCGAGTTTTTCTGAAAAGCCGACAAAGACAACCTTATTTTTAAAACTAAAGTTTTTAGGTAAGCGATTTTCTAATACTTGATCATAGGTAATGGTCGGGACACTGCGTGGTGGGCCATAAAAATTCAAGTAGGGTTGAGGTGTATTAATATAGGCTTTTAGTAGATTTTTTAATGATGTGTTATTTTGTTGGTTTATACTTTTTATGAACTGCTTAAAGGGAGCTTTGTTATCACGGAGGTTTTCTCTTAGTTGTTTTATTTGTTGTACAAGCGAGTTGCTTGCCTGGGTACTATCATTTGAGGTGATTGTTTGCAGATAGGGTGCGAGAGCAGACCTTAAATGATACTGTAAAGCGACAAGTGGCAGTGTGGGTATATCGCCTGATGTTGTGCGGAAGGTCCAGAACCGTGTTACTTTTGCTGGAAATTTTGGCAGAGTAAATGGCGCAACGGATAGTGCTGATTTAGTAAATAGCGGTGTTGGTTGCTGAATGGTTTCGATACTGAATATATTATCTTCATTGAGTGTTTGCGGTGTTTGCCCACGGGTATCTAGTAGCTGGCGGCTGAGTTTAGCAAAAAGAATAACATTCCCGGCATTTTTTAAGGCACTAGTCATAAGTGCATCATTTTTTTTATTGCGAGGGTGTTTAAAGAAAATATCAAATACAATCGTACTGGCGCCGGCCTGGTTAAGTGCCGTTATTATTTTTGCGTGATAATCCCGGCTCCAGGCGAGTGGTTCATTGTCAAAGCCATAATACGATGAAGCAATTTTATCGATGGCGACAATGGCAGTTTCTGTTGGTGGCGGTCTGACACCACGCAATTGAAAAAGTGTATCCAGTCCAAATTTAGTTTCAATTGAAGAGGATGAAGACAGTAATTGAGTACTAATGCCCACAAAAACGATCAAAAAGCCTAGAATTAGGCTTTTATAAAGTGGCAATTTTGGTATGGTAGGCATAGTTTTAGATCTAGTGTTTTTATAGATTATACTGTTTCAGTATGAATTGTACTTATTATTGTTAGTCAGTATACCAATCAAACATATCATATAATAAAGATAAATTATGGAAGCTTTAAAAACAAGACCCCAACAAAATATCAGCGAGGCCAAAATGGTCGAGATGCTTAAAAATGTCCCTATCTTCGATAATCTCTCGGATGATGAGCTCGAAGCAATCAGGTCGTGTGCGGTTACACGTAATTTCCCGAAGAGCAGTGTTATTATTAACGAAGGCGATAGCTCCGATAGCCTTTATATTATTGTGAAAGGACGTGTCACAATTTACCTGAGTGATGAAAATGGTAAGGAAGTTATTTTAAACTCCCAGAGTGAAGGTGATTACTTTGGTGAACTTGCATTAGTCGATGATGATAAACGTTCCGCTTCGGTTGTGACGGCAGAAAAGTCAACTTTTCTGGTTATCAGTAAATCTGATTTTAAAAAAGTATTATCAGCTCACCCTGGACTTGCCTTTAATTTAATTCGTGGTTTAACTCATCGGGTAAGATCATTAACCGACAATGTTCGCAGCCTGGCGCTTTTAGATGTTTATGGTCGTGTCGCTAAAACCTTGTTGTCACTCGCTACTGAAAATGGTGATGAGCTTGTTATCGACATGAAATTAACCCAGCAGGATATTGCCAATCGCGTTGGTGCGTCACGTGAAATGGTGGCAAAAATTCTTAAGGATTTAAGTATTGGTGGCTACATCAGTATCGAGCAGAAGCGTATAACCATTAATGAACGCCTGCCGGCTCATTATTAGATTGCTGCCTATATAGTCTTTTCAATATTTAGTTTTAAAAAAAGCCAGGCTTGATAGCCTGGCTTTTTTATCTATTTAACATATAGGCTGCTTTTTCGCTGACCAGATGAAATAAATCAATATTTCGTTCAATATCCAGTTTACTAAAAATTCGATAGCGATAGGTGTTGACCGTTTTAGGACTAATATCGAGTTCAGATGAAACCGTTTTTACATTCATCCCATTTGCGAGCAGATAGGTAATTTCCAGTTCCCGTTGGGATAATGAATTAAAACAGGAAGGGGACTTCGATTTAACTATCATCCGACTTAAATCAGCACTGAGGTATTGTTGACTGAACGATGCATTTTTCACTGCTTGAATAAGTTCGACGGGGGACGATTTATAACTGATAATTGCGTCAACCCCTGCACTGAGTAGTTTCTTAATAAAATGCTTGTGTGCCATTGATATAACAAGCACTTTTTTTACCAATGGTAAATCCCTGTGTAATTTTCTAACCTGTTTAAATAGCGAATTTGAGTATCCCTTTGCACAATAAACCATAACGTCTGTTGGCGACCTTATGGTTGAATATGGTTGAGTCAGTACGGCTTGCGGTTTAAATAGTGGTTCCTCTTTCAACAGTCGAGAAATTGATTTTATGGTTAAGGCGTGTTCTCCGATGATGGAAATACTGAGCATGTTAAGGTCCTGATTCTTTTACACTATTCTCGCTATACGTGAAAATAGTCTTGTCTGGTATCGATTGGGTGACCGTATCATGCCGATGGAATGGCTTATTTACTGTGGGAATTTACCGTTAATAACGTGCATATTTCACATTTTTTTGCCTCAGAGTGCTTTAAGGTAAGGTTATTCTGCAGTAGTTGATGATATTGGTAAGAACAGGTCGAAGTGCCTGTATTGCTGTAAACCGTGTTGAATAAGTTGTCTGGAATTCGGGGTTGTATAGGTTGTAGTTGTATTAAGAGAGGGGTTACATGAAATGGAGAAATCAAAATGGAACTAAAAGAAATTCATCAGTTGATGCTAGTTGGGGTGCTTGTTCTAGTGAATGTTGTATCGTTAGTTATTTTATATACTTATTAATTCCTATCCTTGCCCTTAGGGCTTATTAATAAGTTAATGGCACAGCAGAGAAGTCGATGATTTAATAATTATTGCAGTTTCCATTGAATAGTCTCCCCGGCTTTCAGTGGAATAAGTGCTTCACCACCGAACGGGTATTGTTCTTCAATTTTATGTGCTTCTTTTACCAGGGTGATTTTTTCATTATTGACGGGTAATTGGTAAAATTGAGGGCCAAACAAACTCGCAAAGCCTTCCAGTTTATCTAATGCATTATTTTGTTCAAATGCTTCAGCGTATAGTTCTATTGCGGCATGCGCACTGTACATGCCGGCACAGCCGCAAGTGCTTTGTTTTGCAGATTGTGAATGTGGTGCACTGTCGGTTCCCAGAAAAAATTTTACATTACCACTGGTAGCAGCTTTGATTAAAGCGGCTCGATGTTTTTCGCGTTTTAAAATGGGCAGGCAATAATAATGCGGGCGAATGCCGCCTACGAAAATATCATTACGATTAAATAATAAATGTTGTGGGGTAATGGTTGCGGCAATATTGTCTGTGGTACTGTTTACAAAATCAACTGCCTGAACGGTGGTGATATGCTCAAGCACAATTTTAAGTTTTGGAAAATCATCTACTAAGGGTTTTAAAATCCTATCAATAAAAACGGCTTCACGATCAAAAATATCGATATTTGAATCGGTTACTTCACCGTGAAGCAGTAGCGGAATTTGTTCTTCCTGCATTCGTTCTAATACCGTATAGGTTTTTTTTAATTCGCTTACACCAGCATCGGAATTTGTTGTCGCTCCTGCGGGGTAATATTTTACCGCATGCACAATACCACTCTGCTTAGCGGTGCTAATTTCATCGGCTTGCATATTATCTGTTAAATACAAAGCCATTAAAGGATTAAAGTTAAGGTTTTGTGGAACCGCTGCCAGAATACGTTGACGATAGGCTTTTGCCTGTTCGGTTGTGGTAACCGGTGGGTTTAGATTGGGCATGATAATCGCACGACAAAACCGTTCGGCAGTATGTGGAATAATATTTTTTAAAACGTCACCATCACGTACATGCAAATGCCAGTCGTCTGGTTTGATTAGAGTGATTGAATTCATTATTAATAATAGAAAAGTAATATTACAAAAAGAAGTAAGCCCGGTCGTTGCTTACCGAGCTTTAATTACAGCGAGCTATTTAAAACCTAATTTTTTGAACAGCATCAGCCCTGGGCAAATTCCAGAAATCGCGGCAAAAAGAAGTGCTGCAGCTGGAATATATAGTAGCCAATGTACAGACTGGTAGCCCGAAAGATAAATGCCAGCGGCAATAATTATCGCCATTACTAAAAATAACATGCGTTGTGCGCTCATATCCTTGTCCCCTGTTTTTTTATCGAGTTAAAACTGTAACTCACTGTTTATGTGTTATGCAATAACATTATGCTTTTATTAGGGGCGATTGAGCTATTATTCGTTAATTCCACCCTGGGTTAAATTAGCGGGATTAAGCAGGCGTTCTAATTCCTCCTCGCTTAAATCGGTTTCTTCCAGCGCGACTTCAAAAATAGCGCGTTTTTCCTTATAAGCTTTTTTAGCGATTGCGGCGCCTTTTTCGTAGCCAATCACGCGGTTAAGTGCGGTGACCAATATTGGGTTCTTATCCAGAGCATTTTCAATGTTTTCCTGATTAACGCTAAAGCCATCGATGGCTTTGTCAGCTAATACGCGTGCTGAGTTTGCAAGCAGTTGAATGCTCTGCAATAAATTAAAAGCAATAACCGGTAACATCACGTTTAACTGGAAGCTGCCCGACTGGCCGGCAATAGTAATCGTTGTGTGGTTGCCCATAATCTGGGCGCAAACCATTGCCACGGCCTCGGGAATTACTGGGTTGACCTTACCGGGCATTATCGAGCTACCCGGTTGCAATGCAGGTAGCGCAATTTCACCAATACCTGCTAATGGGCCGGAGTTCATCCAACGTAAGTCATTGGATATTTTCATTAATGCGGTTGCCAGGGTATTTAACTGACCGCTCATTTCAACAGCGCTGTCTTGTGTTGCCAAACCCACAAACTTGTTTGGCATCGAGGTAAAGGTCACCCCGGTTTCTGAATATAAAACCTCGGCAACCCGTTCGCCAAATTCTTCGTTACAGTTAATACCGGTACCCACCGCCGTACCGCCCTGGGGAAGGGCATGTAATCTTTCCAGAGAGTCTTCAATACGCTCAATACAAATGCGGATCTGGTCGGCCCATACGGTTATTTCCTGGCCCATTGTTACCGGCATGGCATCCATTAAGTGAGTGCGACCTGTTTTTACAATATGCTCAAGCTGTTGTGCTTTTGCATCCAGTGTTTCGGATAAGTAACGTAGTGCGGGCAGTAATTGTTCCGAAATTTCCAGCGTCGCACTGACGTGAATGGTCGTTGGAATCACATCGTTGGAACTTTGGCTCATATTAACGTGATCATTGGGGTGTATTTCCAAACCTGAGTCGCGTGTGGCGGCGGTGGCGATTACTTCATTGGCATTCATATTGGTGCTGGTGCCTGAGCCAGTTTGAAAAACATCGATAGGAAATTGATCATCGTAAATGCCATCGGCCACGTCGTCTGCGGTATGTTTAATCGCGTGATAAATTTCTTTTTCCATTAAGCCCAGTTTAAAATTGGCACTGGCGCAGGCATGTTTGACTAAACCAAGTGCATGAATAAATGCAGCAGGTAGAATGGTTCCGCTAATAGGGAAGTTATCAACCGCGCGTTGCGTTTGTGCGCCATAAAGTGCTTCTAGCGGTACTTCCAGTTCACCCATGCTGTCACTGACAGTTCTTGTTTTAGATTCATTAGCCATTTGATTGTTGTCCTATGTCCATTTTTTGCCAGTGGTGAATTTTTTCTTCAACCACTCGCCAGTTTTCGTCTTCTTCGCGTTCAAGCAGGATGTCTTTGTTGATAATAACGACTTTACCATCAGTCGACATCATTTGTTCTTCAACTTCAAAACCGAGTCGGCGTTGTTGATCCTTTTTAATGCGTATTAATTTGTACTTCAAACTTAAGAGTCGGTCGTGTAAAAATTCGTTATGCCGGCGGTAGAGCCATTGCTGATAATTAAGTGACTTGATATCTGGAATACCATAAACACGAACATTTTTAGAGACCAGACGCATGTGGTCATTTATATCCTTATTTTTGACCGACTCGCTAATAGCGTTTAACCAGTCTTCTGCAATGTTTTTAGCCATGCTCATAATGTCGTTCAATATGTCTTTTTCTTTATTTTAATTTCGGTTTGCTGTGGCCGTACTATTTTTATTCTATTATATAACCTTTATTGCGCGAGTATCGGATAGTTGCACCTAAAATAACGCTAAGCAATTGATTTTTATCTGTTTACTCGTAAAGCATACGGTAAGTCATTCATTCTTTTAGATATTTTAAGCTAAGTGATGAAAGCAAAGGATAAAAATGGCTGTTAAAGGAAATAAATTTCTATCGCTGTTAAGGAGAACCTACCTTTGAAGAATAGTTGGAGCGTAAAATTGGCGGTTTTCTCTATCTCTATTCAGGTCAATAAGTTGTAGCAATTGGTGTATTTGAGGTGGCTGTTCAGCCTGAATAAGACATCAGCCTATCTCCAATTAAGCAAAACACATACTGCCTACCTGTCTGAATAATTTGTTTATTTTGATATCTTGGTCTATATTTAGTATTCATAAAATCATTTCATGATTATAACTTATTGAAATATAAGTATATATTTTTAATGGTGTAAAAGGTGCTTGTTTTTGCCCTGTTTACTGGTTTGAAAGCGTTATTTATTTTTGTACATTCTGTTGTTTTAGGCTATATTAGCAGACGTAAAATTATTTCATGGCTGTAACTTATTGAAATATAAATATATATTTTTCACTATGTAAAAAGTAGTTGTTTTTGTGTGGTTGTTAATTGAAGTTGCAGCCAGACAATAGATATGCAGATAAACAAATGAACCGGTAAACACCGGCGTGAAGGTCATATGGCTGCAACCATATGGTTATATGAAGTGGAGAAAGCTATGTCTACGCAGAATCAAGACCAGGATATTGACCATCAGGAAACCCTTGAATGGCTTGAAGCAATAGAAGGTGTTTTACAAACAGATGGTGCCGATCGCGCACATTACTTATTAGAGGAAATGATCGACAAATTACGTCGTTCGGGTGCCAACCTTCCGCATCGAGCTAATACAGCTTATGTGAACACCATTCCTACTCACCTGCAGCCGAATATGCCGGGTGATAGAAGCGTCGAGCGTCGCATTAATGCATTGATTCGTTGGAATGCGGCCGCAATGGTCGTAAAGGCTAACCGTAAGGCATCTGAACTCGGTGGCCATATCGCGAGTTTTGCATCGGCAGCGACACTCTATGATGTCGGTTTTAATCATTTCTGGCGCGCACCTAACCATGAGCATGGTGGCGATTTGGTTTTCTTCCAGGGTCACTCATCGCCGGGTATGTATTCTCGTGCTTTCCTGGATGGTCGTTTAAAAGAGACGCAATTAGATAAATTCCGCCAGGAAGTCGATGGTGGCGGTTTATCTTCTTATCCACATCCTTGGTTAATGCCAGACTTCTGGCAGTTCCCAACGGTATCGATGGGGCTGGGTCCTATTTCTGCCATTTATCAGGCGCGCTTTATGAAGTACCTGCAAGATCGTAGCCTGGCGGATACACGTGATCGTGATGTGTGGTGCTTTATGGGTGATGGCGAAACGGATGAGCCTGAATCATTAGGTGCAATCTCGTTAGCATCACGTGAAAAGCTTGATAACTTAACCTTTGTTATCAACTGTAACTTACAACGTTTAGATGGCCCTGTTCGGGGTAATGGTAAAATTATTCAAGAACTCGAAGCGGTATTCCGTGGTGCGGGTTGGAAAGTGATTAAAGTGCTTTGGGGTAGTTACTGGGATCCATTGCTCGCGAAAGATCATGATGGCCTATTGCAACAGCGTATGCTTGAAGCCGTTGATGGTGATTTTATGAATTATAAATCCAAAGATGGTGCCTATGTACGTGAGCATTTCTTTGGTAAGTATCCAGAATTAAAAGCCATGGTTGCGGATATGTCGGATGAAGATATCTGGCGACTAAACCGTGGTGGCCATGATCCATTTAAAGTGTATGCAGCTTATGCAGAAGCAGCGAAGCGTGATGGTCAGCCGACGGTTATTCTGGCACATAGTGTGAAAGGGTACGGTATGGGTGCTGCAGGCGAAGGCCAGATGCGTACTCACTCACAGAAGAAATTAGATGAAGATGAAATGATTACTTATAAGAATCGTTTCAATATTCCTATTTCTGATGAGCAAGCGGCGAGATGTGATTATTTTCGCCCGGATGAAAACTCTGAAGAAATGAAGTACATGAAAGCACAGCGTGAAAAACTGGGCGGGCCAATGCCAACGCGTCAGCGTTTAGCGGCACCTTTAGAAACGCCAGAACTTTCAGTATTTGAACCGATTACAAAAGGTTCAGGTGATCGTGAAATGTCGACCACCATGGCATTTGTACGTTTACTTACCTTAATGACGCGTGACAAGAAAATGGGCAAATATGTGGTGCCTATCGTGCCAGATGAAGCACGTACTTTCGGCATGGAAGGCATGTTTCGCCAGTTAGGTATTTATTCTTCTGTTGGTCAGTTATACACGCCACAGGATAAAGAACAGGTCATGTTCTACAAGGAAGACAAAACAGGTCAAATTCTTGAAGAAGGAATTAACGAAGCTGGTGCTATGTCCTCATGGATTGCCGCGGCAACCTCATACAGCACGCATGCAGTCAACATGGTGCCGTTCTATATTTACTATTCTATGTTTGGTTTCCAACGTATTGGTGATTTGGCATGGATGGCCGGTGACATGCAGGCGCGTGGTTTCTTGATAGGCGGTACAGCCGGTAGAACAACGCTTGCGGGTGAGGGTTTACAGCACCAGGATGGCCATAGCTTTATGGTGTCTGATACCATTCCTAACTGTGTATCTTATGACCCAACTTATGCATACGAACTAGCCGTAATAATCCAGGATGGTTTGCGTCGCATGTATCAGAACCAAGAAAATGTTTTCTATTACATCGCCGTAATGAATGAAAATTACGTGCAGCCTGCCATGCCAAAAGGTATTGAAGAAGGTATCATTAAAGGCATGTACTTATTACAGGGCGGTGGTAAGCGACGTAAGAAAGTTCAGTTAATGGGCTCAGGCACCATTCTACGTGAAGTGATTGCTGCCGCTGAATTGTTAGATAAAGACTGGTCAATTGATGCAGATATCTGGAGTGTCACCAGCTTCAATGAATTGAAGCGTGAAGCACTCGATGTTGATCGCTGGAACATGTTGCACCCATTAAAAGAAAAACGCGTTAGTTTTATTGAAAAATGTCTGAAAGATAAACGTGGCCCAGTAATTGCGGCAACGGACTATGTGCATAATTATTCTGGTCAGATTAGCAAGTGGATACCAGCAAGTTACACAACCTTAGGCACCGATGGTTTTGGTCGCTCAGATACACGTGCCCAACTACGTAAACATTTTGAGGTAAATTCGCACTATGTAACCGTTGCTGCATTAATGGCATTGGCCGATGATGGTCAGTTCCCGGCAGGTAAAGTTCAAGAAGCAATCGAGAAATATGGTATTGATCCTGAAAAAATGAATCCTGCAATTGCATAAAGAATTAGAGTAAATAAGTTGCCCCTCCCATTTCGGGAGGGGGGTAGGGGGAGGGCGATAAAAAGCTCCTCGACCCTACGCCCTCCCCCAAAGTGGGGGAGGGAATAAATATTCGGTTCCTCCCCCACTGTGGGGGAGGGAGCTTAATTAGTTGGAGTGCAACCATGAGTGAAATGGTCGAAGTAAAAGTTCCTGATATTGGTGATTTTGATGACGTCGAAATCATTGAAGTCCTTGTCGCCGTTGGTGATAAGGTCGCTGAAGAAGACTCGTTAATTACGGTTGAAACAGACAAAGCGACAATGGAAATTCCAAGTAGCCATTCGGGTACGGTTAAAGAAGTAAAAGTTAAACTGGGCGATACCATTTCACAAGGTGGTGTCGTTGTTGTCGTTGAAACATCTGGCGCAGAAACACCGGCAGTAGCAAAAGAAGAAACACTAGCGCCTGTTGCAGCTCCGGCCAAACCTACAGCAACCCCAGCTCCTGCGATTAAAGCTGAAAATAAACCTTCTCCTACAGCCAATATTAATCCGGTTAGTTTTAAAAGTGCATACGCATCACCTGCGGTTAGAAAGTTTGCACGTGAACTTGGCGTTGATATAAGTAAAGTCGATGGTAGTGGTCGTAGTGGGCGTATTATTAAAGAAGATGTGAAAGCTTTCGTTAAGAAGGCGATGACATCAGGCGGCGCATCTGTATCTGCAAATGGTGGTGGCGCAGCATTAGGTGTAGAACCCATGCCTGAAATTGATTTCAGTCAGTTTGGTGAAATTGAAGTTAAACCATTAAGCAAAATTAATAAATTGACTGGTAAGTTCTTGCATCGTAATTGGGTAACCATTCCTCACATTACACAATTTGAAGAAGCCGATATTACCTCACTAGAAGCATTCCGTAAGCAATCAAACAAAGACTACGAAAAAGAAGGCGTTAAATTTACGTTGCTTTCTTTCATTATGAAAGCCGTTGCAGCAGGCCTGAAAAAGTACCCGCGTTTTAATTCATCATTAGAACCGAGTGGTGAAAACCTCATCATGAAAAACTATTTCAATATCGGTATAGCAGTTGATACACCGGATGGATTAGTCGTACCCGTTGTACGTGATGTCGATAAAAAATCGATTGTTGATATTTCTATCGAGCTACGTGAAATTTCAATTAAAGCACGCGATAAAAAATTAAAGCCTTCAGATATGCAAGGTGGCTGTATGTCGATTTCCAGCTTGGGTGGTATCGGCGGTACTAAATTTACCCCCATCGTTAATGCGCCTGAAGTCGCTATTCTAGGTGTATCAAAAGCAGAAATGAAACCGGTGTGGAATGGTTCAGAGTTTGAGCCAAAGCTGATGTGTCCTCTATCTTTATCGTATGACCATCGTGTCGTTGATGGTGCCGATGGTGCGCGTTTTGTTACCTACATGAGTTACCTGTTAGCAGATGCACGTCGATTGTTGTTGTAATAGTAAAATTCCCCTTCCTTAACGGAAGGGGCTATAAAATAGAGTTCCCCCTCCCATTTCGGGAGGGGTGAGGGGAAGGGTGATAAAAAACTTCCCCCACCCCAGCCCTCCCCCGAAAAGGGGGAGGGAGTAAAAAATTAGAGTAAATAAGTTCCCCTTCCCATTTTCGGGAGGGGGTTAGGGGGAGGGTAATAAAAAACTCCCCACCCTACGTCCTCCCCCCGAAAAAGGGGAGGGGTAAAAATCCAAGGAAGGATTTTATGAATAAGCAGTTAAGAGAAAGGTCACGTGACCTTAGAAAAAATCTTACCGACGCAGAGCAAAAACTCTGGCAGAAGTTGAGATATAAACAAATAGTCGGTAATAAATTTCGAAGGCAATTTGTACTTGGAAACTACATTGTCGATTTTATTTGTTTAGACAAACGTTTGATTATTGAAGTAGATGGTGGACAGCATATGGATAATGTTGGTTACGATTCACAACGTGATGAATGGCTAAAGAACCAAAATTTTAAAGTATTAAGATTTTGGAATAATCAGGTGTTGGCTGAAATTGATTCGGTACTTGAGGTTATTGTAAAAAATTTAGAATAAATAAGTTCCCCCTTCCTTTACGGGAGGGGCTAGGGGGAGGGTAAAAAATACTTCCCCCACCCCAACCCTCCCCCGAAGTGGGGGAGG
>VAPL010519591.1_pt1 | contig 46712 bp, 45 predicted proteins | sample 3395061 | NCBI WGS metagenome assembly VAPL01 (sample SAMN08290444, study PRJNA428436) | hydrothermal vent metagenome | isolation source: Deep-sea hydrothermal vent chimney 2 | place: Pacific Ocean: Juan De Fuca Ridge | depth 2182 m m | reverse complement strand
TGATTCACTGTATTGCTTTGATCAAGATATTGTGCTCAACGTGCTTGTAGTAGACTTTGATGCATTAAAGAACCCAGTCTCTCAACGGAAAAATGTATTACTTTTTCCAATAAATACCATCATTTCAGCATCTGATACAGGGTCAGAGATTAACAATAAGTATAACCTCCCAGCAACACAAGATGAACTTAGGTGGTCTTTAAAACCCATATTTATAAACTACCTTCTGGGGCAAGGCTATGAAAAGGTAATATTTACCGACCCCGATACTTTTTATTTTTCAGATTATAATTTTCTATTTACCGCACTCGACGAGTTTGATGTGCTATTGACACCCCATTGGCGTGGCCTAAATCCGGCATTAAATGATGCTAATTTTAATTTACAATTTGTTGGAGGCCTGTTTAACGCAGGGTTTATCGGGGTTAATAAAAAGGCCAAAAAAACCATGGACTGGTGGGCAGAAGCATGTTTGTACAAATGCGAGATAAATTTTTCTATTGGTCATTATGTCGATCAAACTTATTTAAACCTTATGCCAATTTATTTTGATAAGGTGAAAATTCTGAAACACAAAGGGTGTAATGTTGCCAACTGGAATCAGGATGTTTGCCACCGAGCATCGAGAAACGGTAAGGTAATTATTAGTGGGAAGTATGATGTCGTATTTATTCACTTTACGGCAAGTATGTTTAAAGGAATAGTGAACGGTAAGGATCTTCTATTGAAACCTTACTTAAATGAATATACTGAAATTTTGAAAAAAAATGGTAAAGAGCTAAATCTTAAAAATTTTGTGGAGAGCGATAAAATTGAAGTGGAGAGAGATAAATATTGGAAAGCAAAAAACTGGTTAAATAAAAAAATCAAACGATTATAAAACCTTGATTTTATATAGTGTGCCCATACTTGTTCCTCAAGTGAGATCAAATGCCGACCATAGTTTTTCTCCCCTCCGAGTCACTTATTTAAGAACTCGGAAGATGCTGAAATAAACATTGATGAAACCATCAACTTAAGATCTCTCCCTTTGGTCGAGATGACGAAGGGGAGCGGTAGTCTAATTGTCCAATGAATGGGAAAAGGACCTTTATCAAGAAATCAACATTACTTAATTAACCATAAATGTCTATCAAGCTACAAGCAGACAATTTTATAAATATCCCATTTACTACAGAAAATCTTGACCTTTATCTGGTGAGGACAGCTATTCTCAAATCCATAAATTGGATAATGCCAAAAATGCAAGGGAGGTTACTGGACATTGGTTGTGGTAAAATGCCGTACAAGAAATATATACTTTCAGGCTCGAAAGTAGAGGAATACCTGGGCCTGGATATTGAAGGGGCTTTGAAATATGACGAGAATGTTAGGCCCGATTACGTTTGGGATGGCCGCACAATGCCATTGGAAGAAAACTCCTTTGATTGTGCAATAGGTACCGAAGTGTTGGAGCATTGCCCTGATCCGGAAGTCGTTTTGAAAGAAACATATAGAGTATTAAAGTCGGGAGGTGTATTTTTTTTTACTGTTCCATTCTTATGGAATTTGCATGAAGCACCTCACGACGAATATCGATATACACCCTTTTCGTTGGAGCGTCATTTGCGAAATTCCGGATTTGATAATATAGAGATCCATGCTACAGGAGGCTGGCACTTGGCAATGGCACAGATGATAGGGCTTTGGGTAAAAAGATCTCCTATCTCAAATATATCTCAAAGAAAGCACCATTGGCTTTCCAAGATTGCTTTAGGGGTAATGAAGAAATTAATAAAATTGAGTGCTTTTGAAAAGGTAAGCTTGAAAGAGGGGCAGATGATAACCGGATTGTATGGAAGAGCAGAAAAAACAATTGTTTAGTCGAAGAGAATTTTTAATAATAAAATATACTGTTGAATTTATATTTTAATGAAAATAGCAATAGTTACAAATAAACCATATGCTTCCTGTGAAACATTCATCAAAGCCCAGATAAATTTACTCCCTTTTGAAATTGTACAATTGTACGGGGTGAATTTACCTTTTCAATTGGAGGGGAGGAAAAATCAATCGTCAAGTATCTTTAAAAGGATGATTGACAGACTAATAGGTAATGACGCTATAAATCAAACTGTTAAGGTTTTTAAGTCGCAAAAAATTGATGTTGTATTGGCACAGTATGGGATGGAGGGGGCAACTGTTTTGCCGATTTGTAGAAAGTTAAAGCTTCCATTAGTGGTTCATTTTCATGGCCATGATGCGGTTAGGAATAGTGTAATTAAAAAATACAAGTATCAGTATAAAGAGATGTTTGATTACGCCACAAAGATAATATCTGTGAGTCATGAAATGTCTAAACGATTAATATCAATAGGGTGCCTAAAAGAAAAAATTGCTTATAATCCTTATGGGCCAAATGATGAATTTTTTAATGTAAAGACTATTTATTCCAAGGATCAGTTTATAGCCATAGGACGCTTTGTAGAAAAAAAAGCACCACATTTATTGATTCTGGCCTTCCATAAAGTAATTCGGAAATATGGAAAAGCAAGATTAGTTATAGCTGGAGATGGCGCATTGTTAGACAGCTGCAAAGACCTCGTCTTTGCTTTGGGAATTGAAAATCATGTTAATCTCCCTGGTCGTATCAGTCCGGAAGAATACAAAAATTATTTAAAAGAATCCATTGCTTTTGTGCAGCATTCCATTGAAGCGCAGGACGGCGATATGGAAGGTACTCCTGTTGCTATTTTGGAAGCAAGCGCAGCTGGCTTACCAATTATTAGTACAAAGCATGCAGGAATCCCAGATGTAGTAATTGATGGAGAAACAGGTTTACTTTGCCGTGAAAGGGATATTAAAGCAATGGCAGATAATATGATATGGGTTTTAAAAAATAGAGATGCCGCTTTGGAGATGGGTAAGAAGGGAAAGGAAAGAATAAAAAATAATTTTTCGATGAAGCGTCATATTGATGGGCTAACAAAAATTATTGAATCATCGAAAATTTCTATATGAATATCTCCGTTGTCATACCAGTTTACAATGCGGAAAATTTTTTAGTGCGTGCTGTAGAAAGCGCATTATTCCATAATGAAGTAAAGGAAGTAGTACTAGTTGAAGATGGATCCCCAGACGAATCTCTTCAAGTTTGTGAAAACCTTGTAAAACGAGATGACCGCATTAAGCTTTTAAGACATACCGATGGGAAAAATAAAGGAGCAGGGGCAAGCAGAAATTTGGGAATTGCCAATGCCACCCAAGATTATATCTCCTTTTTAGATGCGGATGATTTTTTTACAGAAATAAGATTTAAGAAAGAAAAGGAAATTTTTTCGAAAAACCCTGATTGCGATGGTGTATATGGAGCCATTGGTACAAAGTATATTGATGAAATCGGGGCGAAGGCTTGGGAAGAAAAAGGTTTGTCTGAGCAAACATTGACAACTGTTTCAAAACCTATAAAGCCAGAGCATCTTTTTGAATATCTGATTGGTTTTAAAAACGCAGATAATTATCGTGGTTATTATTCAATTGATGGATTTACGGTTAAAAGAGAAAGATTATCAAAATCAAATGTATGGTTTGATAAGTCATTAAAGCTCCATCAGGATACGTTATTTATGTGGGTTTGTGCTAATAAGCTTAAACTATTCACCGGTGAATACAAAACACCAATTGCTATGCGGTCAGTTCATGAAGAAAATCGTTTTATTCATAATAAAAATGATAATTATACAAGGTATTTATTGCTAAAAGGATCTCTAAAAATGGTTGAAAGGGATATGTTGCCTTTACGGTATCAGTCTTTTTTTTGTAATCATTATTTTAACTATATGATCTCTTTTAGTAATAGAATGAATGTTGTACCAAATTTTATTAAATCAATTATTGGAAGTAAGATATACAGAAAAAATATAAAATTTGTACAATTTAAGCGGGTTGTTCATCGAATAATTTTTGGATGATAAACTATATAGACCGAAAAATTCAAATGGATTTACAAATATCTATCATTATACCTATATATAACAAAGAAGAGTTTCTTGCCGAAACTTTTGATTCAGTATTATGCCAAACCCATCAAAATTGGGAATGTATTTTAGTAGATGATGGGAGTACAGATGAAAGCCTTCAGATTTGCAACACTTATGTGAAAAAGGACAAGCGGTTTAAGCTTTATCAACGATCTGAAAATTATGGCCCAGGTGGAAACGGAGCAAGAAATATGGGTATAGATAAGGCAGATGGAGCGTGGCTGATGTTTTTAGATGCTGATGATTTATTGATTGAACAATGTTTAAGCCATAGACTTGATGCATTATATGCTCATAAATGCGAGCTGGATTTACTTATTTTTCATACTGGCCAATTCCACAAAAAAATTTATGAGTCAGAAAAATTGTGGAATCTCGCAATCACGAAATCAAGCCCATACGAAAATCTTCTAAGATTTCTTAACCAAGATCTTCCATGGTGTACAAATAGCATCTTGTGGAGAAAGGACTTCATAGTTAGCATCGGTAAGTGGGATGAATGTCTACTTGCTTGGCAAGATTGGGAGCTTAATATTAGATCTCTGTTGCAAGAACCAAAAATATATATTGACAATATGTATCCCGATAATTACTATCGAAGAGGATTCCAAAATGCAATAGGTTCTTCATACCTAAGTGCTCAATACAGAGATAAAGTAGTAAGTGCGATAGTTAAGGTTGAAAAAAATTGTCAGCCAGATAACAATCTTATTCGTATGATCAAGCCCATAATACTTAGGGAATTGCTTCATCGGCCAATAAAAAGCAAACTCTTTTTTTATCCACTAAAACTCATTTTTTCAGGTACCAAGTTTCACTCCATCTCAATAATAAGCATAGCTTATTATTATATTTTGTTCTTGCTGTTTCGCTATTTACAAGTTAGAAGGGCTTATGGTTTTGTTTTTGGAAAAAGTATTTTCGAAAAGTTAAATAAACCCGGGGCTCATCTACAAGTTGATATAAAGGACACTAATCTTATACCTTTTGAAAACTACGAAAAGGTAAAGCAAAAAATATAATTACATTAAGGATTTCACCCCGAGTCACTTATTTAAAGACTTGGAGAGAGTATGTTATTTCGACTGGATCAAGGAATATTCTCAAGTGCATACATGTCATATCGAGCCTGCCTTTGTCGGCAGACAGGCACAATGAGAAATCTTATGCCAATGCTACTATGTGTCATATCGAAAGCAGTGAGATATCTTATGCTAAAATGAACGAGTATTAATCTTTGGTAAAACCATCAACTTAAGATCTCTCCCTCTGGTCGAGATGACGAAGGAGGGGCAGTAGTCGTCGCCCCTCCGAGTCACTTATTTAAGGACTCGGTGGAATCAAATGTTAGATTAGCTTATTAAAGCAGTTGATATAAAAATTAATATTTAGTAAAATTAACTAAAAAATATATAAATATTCTGTTATTTATACAGTACTTATTAAATTTGTTTGGTGAAAGCAACAATAAAAAACCTAATATTAGATAATCAAGGTTTAGATTTCCCTGTAATCGTAACCAGGAAAATTACAATACCAACGGATTTGGAAATGGTTGTCAGTCTGATTGGGGCGAGGCGAAGTGGCAAGACATATATCCTTTATGATTTAATAAAAAAACTGCTAAAACAGGGTATAAAAAAGGAACAAATACTCTTCATCAATTTTGAAGATGAAAGATTAAACCTAAACCAGGAAACACTCGACCTAATTATACAAGCCTATACAGAACTCTTTCCGGAATTAGAATTAAAAGATTGTTATTTCTTTTTTGATGAGATCCAAAATGTGAAGGGGTGGGAGAAATTTGTAAGGAGAATATTTGATACAGAATCTTGTCATATTTTTATAACAGGCTCAAATTCAAAGCTGTTAAGTACCGAAATAGCAACTGAATTACGGGGAAGGACTATATCTTATACTATTTATCCGCTAAGCCTGAGTGAATTTTTAGATTTTAATAAAATCGATAAAAAGCTCAATCCTCAAAATAATAGAAGCAGAATAATACATTATACACAAAAATTTTTGACCAACGGGGGATTTCCAGAAACGGTATTTCACAATGAGGTGATACAGTTAAAAATACTCCAGCAATATTTTAATGTTATGATATTCAGGGATATCATAGAGCGATATAATGTAGCAAACTCAGAAGCGTTAAAATTTTTTATAAAAAAAATATTTGCTGGCATTACCGTACCTTTTTCTATCAACAAAGCTTACAACGATATCAAATCCCTTGGCTACAAGATAAGTAATAAATATTTGTATGAGTATTACGATTATTGCAATACGGTATTTATTAGCCAGTCCATTAACAAGTTTGATTTTTCGGAAATAAAACAAGCTAAAAGTGACAAAAAAGCATATATAATTGACAATGGACTTCTTTCATCAATTGAATTTTCAGTATCCGAAAACAAAGGCAAATTATTAGAAAATATGGTGGCCTTAGAGTTTCTGAAAGCAGGCAAGGAACTCTTTTATTTTAAGAAAAACTATGAATGCGATTTTATAGTTAAAGAAAAAAATAAATTTTTGCCAGTGCAAGTTGCCTATGAAATCAATAATAGCAATACTAAATCACGAGAATTAAGAGGATTGTTGGAAGCCTGTAAATATTTAAACCTAAAAGCTGGCACAATTATAACCTTTGATGAGGAAGATGAATTTACACACAAAGATATCAAAGTGAATGTAGTGCCTGTTTATAAGTATTTTCTATAGATTATTGAGTAGAAGAAGCTTCACCCCTCCGAGTCATTAAATAAATGACTCGGAGGATTAGTCGTTTCGAGCCTGCCTTTGTCGGCAGACAGGCGCAACGAAAAATATCATGTCAATATGAAAGAGAATAAATCATTGGTAAAACCATCAACTTAAGATCTCTCCCTTTGGTCGAGATGACGAAGGAGGAACAGTAGTCTAAATATCCAATGCATGAGCATTATAATTGAAAATATCATCAGAGCAGGCGAAGGAGAAAAGGTGGAATTTAAATTTATCCTTTAATGTAGAAGTCATCGAAAAGCTTAGTGCCTTCGCAAATACTTCTGGGGGTACAGTATTGATAGGCGTAGCAGATGACGGTGTAGTAAAAGGCACTGTTATAAAAGAAGAAACGATTCAAAGGTGGATAAATGAAATTAAACAAAAAACAGTACCATCTATCATTCCAGATTGTTCTGTGCAAACACTACATCATCGCAAGGTGGTAATAATGAAAGTGGATGAATATCCGGTAAAACCTATTTCATATCGAGGGCGATACTTTCAACGAGTGAAGAATTCAAACCACCAGTTATCAACGGATAAGATTGCTGCCATTCATTTACAATCATTACAAATTTCATGGGACAGTTACCCATTTCCCAATGCTTCTACTGATCAATTGTCAGAGAAAAAGATGCTTGGGTTTCTTGATGAAATAAATAATACCGGGAGGTTTGCAATAAATGCTGATCCTGTGAGTGCATTGAAAAAGCTATCTCTGATAAAAAATAATAAACCATCGATTGCAGCTATTTTATTGTTTGCGGAAATCCCTGAGCGCCATCATATACGAATTGGTCGTTTCAAATCTACATCAACTATTATTGATGACAGGCAGATAAGCGAAACGCTGTTTGAGGCGACAGCCGAAAGCTTAAATTATATTCAATCGTACATGCAGCTGGAATATCAATTTGATGGAAGTTTGAAAAGGAAGGAACGATGGGAGTATCCTTTGGATGCCATAAAAGAGTGCTTGTTAAATGCCATTGTCCATCGTGATTACCGGACACCCAATGATGTGCAGATAAAAATTTTTGACGATAAACTTACTATTTTCAACCCGGGCATACTATACGGTGGCCTGACCTTGGAGCAATTGGAAGGAGATGATTATCAATCAAGCTTAAGGAACAAACTGATTGCAGAAGCATTTTACCTTACTGGTAAAATAGAAAAGTATGGTACGGGACTTATTCGGATATGAAAGGCTATGGAAGAATATCCGGAGTTAAGTTTTTCACTTGAGGAGGTAAACGGAGGCATGTTGGCTACGTTTGAGAAAAAGACCGCCCAAAAGACCGCCCAAAAGACTACAAAGGAATTAATCATCGATTTGTTACTTGAAAATCCTGTGTACACAACCGAAGATATTAAGCGCTTGCTAAAGAAAGGAGACGGAACTATCAAAGGGCATCTTGCAGACCTGAAGAATAAAGGCATGATAGTCAGGGAAGGAGGGAGGAAAAGTGGGCATTGGAAAGTGATATCAAAACGTCGGCCATAGTTTTCTATTGTTGACAACAAATGTTTAGCTGATTTCACCCCTTTGAGAGTGACCAGTAAAAACATAAACTAATGCTAATTATTGTCATATCGAAAGCAGTGAGAAATCTTATGTCAAACTGAACGAGGATAATCATTGGAGAAACCATCAACTTAAGATAAAATGAACGAGAGTATGCCATCAGTGATAATACCAGCTTTAGATCTCTCCCTTTGGTCGAGTTGACGAAGGGTTGAGCATTGTCGAAGAATTTGACATATGCTCCTACTTGACATTTCGAACCTGCCTTTGTCGGCAGCCAGGCGCAGAGAGAAATCTTATGATAATATGACTAAGGAATGGCAATAGTATTTTAATTATAAGAAAAATAGAACCAAAAGGATGGCTTTGTTCAACCAAGGAAGAATAAGCTCAACAACAAGAAGAAAGAAATTTGATCCCTTTTTTAAATCTTAAAGCAATCAACCTGCCCTACGAAGTAGAAATTCAACTGGCTATTGGGAGTGTATTGAATTCTGGGAGGTATTTGAAAGGTCGTGAGGTATTGTCTTCCGAAAAATATTTTGACATAAAAATTCAACATTTGCTGTTTTTGAATCTAATATTGTAGACACTGAAATAATTCGATAATTTTAATGTTATTATAAAAAATATCGAGATATGATAAGACGACAGAATTACCTTGATAAAATAGACAACGGATTTGAGTACAATTCCATTGTTATTTTATTGGGCGCCCGTCAGGTTGGAAAAACCACCTTAATGAAGCTTTATTCGCAAGACAACCCTGCATTTTGGTTAATCGGAGAGAATCCGGAAACGGCGCAATTATTTGAAAAACTTTCAGACATTGAACGATTTTTAAAAATAAATATAAACAGTGAGCTAAGTGGATTACTAGTGATTGATGAATTTCAATACATCAAGGGCATTTCCATAATGCTAAAAATGTTGGCCGACAAATACAATAAACTTAAAATTCTTTGTAGTGGTAGTTCGAGCCTGGATATCATGCAAGAGGTAGAAGAATCCTTGGCAGGGCGTGTTAGGGTTATATCTGTCTATTCGCTTTCTTTTGCCAATTATGTAAAATTTTACGATGATAACTTATTCAATAAATTCATAAGTTTTAATTTGAATGACAATATTCCTCTATTTTTGCCGGATATTCCACTTCTACTCCAAGAATATTTGATTTATGGTGGACTGCCAAAAGTCGCTGAGGCAAAAAAATCACAGGACAAGGAAGAACTTCTCAATGATATTTATCAAACCTATTTACTGAAAGATGTAAGACAGTATGTGCGAAATCAGGATTTTGTGAAGTTTAATAAGCTCATAAAGATATTGTCATCTCAAATAGGTAATATGTTAAATATCAATGAACTTTCTAATACTTTGCAATTATCCTACAAGGCTTGTGAAGAATACATTTATATTCTGGAGCAAATGTTTATTATACATTTGGTTGATCCGTTTACCACAAATAAGAGACATGAGATCACAAAGATGAAAAAAATATATTTTTGCGATTTAGGTTTGCGCAATATAATTTATAACAGTTTTAATGATATTGATATCCGTGTAGATAATGGGCAATTATTTGAAAACTACGTATATCTTGAATTAATAAGAGCTATTGGCAATAGACAGGTAAACTACTATCGAACTAAAGACAAAACGGAGATTGATTTTATACTGACAGATAATAGAGGGAATGTTGTACCTGTTGAAGTAAAATATAAAAATTTTGAAAGGCCAAAAAAAATGCGGGCACTTACTGAATTTTCGAAAAACAACGGAATTGATATTTCTTACATAATCAATAGAAACAACCAGGATACAATAGAAAATCAAAAATTTGTACAAGCATTTTTTGTAAATCAAATTGTTTGAGGAGAAATCGGCTATCGCTACTGACATTATCCCCAGAAGCTACCTGAAGACCAGAATGATGAAAATATGATCCCCTTTTTAAATCTTAAAGAAATCAACCGACCTTACGAAACGGAGCTTCAACAAGCTATTGGGCGAGTATTGAATTCAGGGTGGTATTTGAAAGGCAAGGAAGTGGAGACGTTCGAGCAGAACTTTGCCGCGTATTGTGGAACAAAATATGCTGTGGGAGTAGCCAGCGGGCTTGATGCCCTGATCTTAATATTCAGGGCATATAAAGAAATGGGGTTACTAAAAGATGGAGATGAAGTGCTGGTTCCGGCACATACTTTCATCGCCTCCATATTGGCCATAACCGCCAACAACCTGGTACCGGTATTGGTAGAACCAAACAAAAAAACCTTCAATATTTCCCAGAAGGATTGCAAGAATAAAATTTCCAATAAAACGAAAGCCATACTGGCAGTTCATCTCTATGGACAATTGGCAAATATGCAGGAATTGCTTGTACTAAAGGAAAAGTACAATCTATTGCTTATTGAAGATGCTGCACAAGCACATGGGGCGGAGAATATTGACGGACAAAGAGTTGGCAATATTGGAGATGTGGCGGGCTTCTCTTTTTACCCAGGAAAAAACTTAGGAGCACTGGGAGATGGGGGAGCAGTAACCACAAATGACAAGAGATTGGCAGAGATAATTTCATCTCTTGGGAACTACGGTTCAGCAGGTAATTACAAATATCAATATGCTGGGATAAACTCAAGGTTAGCCGAAATCCAGGCAGCAGTACTGGATGTTAAACTCATATACCTCGATCGGGACAATGAATCAAGAAGAGCAATTGCTCGAAAATATAATCAAGGCATCACCAACCCCAAGATACAAAAGCCATATTGGAGTGGAGAAAAGGATCATGTATTTCACTTGTATGTCATTCGATGCGAGGAGCGAGATGAGTTGCAAACCTTTCTAAAAGACCAAGGAATTCGGACTTTGATTCACTACCCGATACCCTGCCACAAGCAACAAGGACTGAAAGAATATAACAATCTCAAACTACCAATAACTGAGCAATTGGCAGATGCTATATTGAGTATTCCATTAAATCCAGTTTTATTGGTAAGTGAGCAAGATTTTATAATTAAGGTTTTAAATGGGTTTTAAGTGATTCTTTTAAGATTGGAATTAGCTGGTTTAGAGTTTTATGCGATAAAGCATTTATCGATTAGTAAGGAAGGTTTATTTAGGAGTAAAACTAATAAATGAAAGTTGCAGTTTCCATAATTATGCCTGTTTTCAATGCGCAGGATTTTTTAAAAGAGTCAATTGATAGTATAATAAATCAAACTTTTCAGAATTGGGAACTTATTATTTGTGATGATAAATCCAGAGATAATTCAGCCCAAGTTATTGGCGCTTATAATGATCCGAGGATAGTTATTATTAAGAATGATAAAAATATTGGCTATTTAAAAACAATTAATAAACTATTTAAAATAGCAAAAGGAGAGTTTATTGCTTTTCAAGATGCAGATGATATTTCTCATCCAAGAAGGATAGAACTTCAATACGAAAAATTAAAAAATGATAAAAGAGTTGTACTCTGTGGTACAAATGATGCCACTATTAATACTAAGTCACGAGTGATCTCTATCCGTCCACGCATATCAAATCATGATGAAATTGATAAAAAAATAAAGTTGGATAATTGCTTTCAAAAACCTTCTATAATGTTTGATTCGAAATTGTTGCAAACGGTTGGCGGGTACAGAGAAGAGTTTTTAGAATTTGGAAATATCAGTGAAGATTACGATTGGCTTGTCAGAATAAGTGAAAAATATAAAATGACAAATGTTGTTTACAGGGAGCCACTTTATAAATACCGCGCAGTTCCCACATCCATGTCAAAAGACGTTAAATCCATCAGTCAATTTTATGGGCATGATGTAGTCAGGTTTCTCTATAATCAAAGAAAGGAAACTGGTAAAGACGCTATAATGACCGAGGAATTGAATTTGGTGAAAGATTATCTTAAGGAATTAAAAAAACCTTACGAGAAAGATACTTCCTTGTTTTATAGGGAAAAGGCTTACCATAGTCTTAGTTGCGGATTGCTAAAAGAAGGGTTAATTTTTTCAACAAAAGCTATTCTGAAAAAACCAGGACTATTTATTAATTACAGACTTTTAAGATATAGTATTATAAAAAATTTCAGGAGATTAAAATCGAGAATCAACTAAGCGAATGGATCAACGCCAAGCAGAGTCTCACAAAATTTTCAGTAAAAGGATTGACATTGACCCAGTCATGCTGAATTTATTTCAGCAACTGTTAGTGACAAATATTCATGATAACATCGCCCGCAAGAAAGCATACAAAAATCTTAAATGATTAAAAAGAAGATAGTATTCCGGATTTTGAGCTTTCCTGTGAAATCGGAAACATTTATTACCAATCAAATTATTCTTGCAATAAACTTAGGATACGACGTCAGTATTCTTGTAACCAGCAAAAATGAATTGAAGGATTCTTCACAACCGGAATTAGTCACCAAATATGGGTTACTAGAAAAGACAGTAGCGTTTAAGAAAATAAACACAAAAGGACACCTTGATAGGATCAGGAAAATCATAAGCTTAATTATTTATGGCCTTCCTTTTAAATATATAAAAACCCTAAATTATTTCAGATACGGGAAACAAGGGTTAATTGGCAACTTGCTATATCAACTTTTTGAGACAAAACAATTTCTTGATGCTGATTTATTTCATGTTCAATTTGGTACAAATAAATATCCTTTTGATAGTTTAAAAAAGCATGGCCTTTTAAAAGGAAAATTAATAACTACATTTCATGGATATGATATTCATTTTGACCAAAAAGCAAAACAGAAGGAATCAAATAATTACATTGATCTTTTTAAATCTGCAGATATAATCTCTTGCAATACGCCATATTTATTTAAGAAACTTGTTGAGGTTAATTGCCCAGAGGAAAAAATTAAAATTATACCAGTTTCAGTTGATACCAGTTTTTATATCCCTATAAAAAACAGACACCAGAGGGAGGTTTTAGAATTAATTTCAATTGGGAGATTGATTAAACTCAAAGGTTATCAATATGCCATCAAAGCAGTAGCTGAATTAGTTAATAAAGGATATCATGTTAATTACAGCATAATTGGAGAGGGAGATGAGCAAACAGCCTTGGAAAACTTAATACAAAAATTGAATTTATCTGAATATGTAAAGTTAAAAGGTCATAAAAATCAATCTGAGATTAGAGATAAATTGCAAAATTCAGACATTTATTTAATGTCCTCAACTTTTGATGAAACAGGAAGAAGAGAAGCGCAAGGAATAGTTACCGGAGAAGCACAGGCTTGTGGATTACCTGTTGTTGCTTTCAGAAGCGGAGGCGTGCCTTATACAATTGCTGAAGGGGAAACTGGGTTTTTATCTAAGGAGAATGATTATCTGGATATGGCAGCAAATATTGAGCGGCTAATAAAGGATGAGGAATTAAGATTAAGTATGGGTATAAAGGCTCGAAAATTTGTTGAAGATAATTTTTCTCAGCACCATCTTGGAAAAATATGGAAGGATGTTTACAGCCAATTGTTAAACGCTAACTAAGGTGGTTTTCAAACCTTACTAATGCTGATAGATTATTGAATACATGAAAGTTTCTATAGTAATACCATGTTATAATGTGGACCGCTACATCGAAGAGTGCTTGGACTCTGTGTATGTTCAAACGTTTCAGGAGATTGAAGTGATTGCTGTGGATAATAATTCAACTGATTCAACCTTGGATAAACTTTACGGATATAAAGAAAAAATTCAAAATGATTTAATAGTATTAACAGAAAAAACTAAAGGAGCACCGGCAGCGAGAAATAAAGGTTTATCCAAAGCAAAAGGAGAATGGGTGCAATTTCTTGATGCGGATGACTTATTGGTACCAACAAAGCTTGAACATCAAATTAACCTTATCGGTACCAACAAAAGCAAACATTTATTTGTTGCAGGTGCATATCGCGTGCTTAAATTAGATGGAATAGAGGAGGAGGATTTTGTATTGGATAGCGATCCTATTTTGGCATGTTTCAAAAAAGAACTGGGAATTACAAGCTCAAATCTTTGGACTAAAAAAGCATTGCTGCACATTGATGGTTGGAATGAAAAACTGAAGAGTAGCCAGGAAGCTGACCTAATGTTTCGATTGATTAAAAAGGGAACAGATGTCATTATTGATAATGAACCTTTAACAATTATTAGACAGCGTGAATTTGGTCAAATATCAAATAATTCTGTAGAAAATCAACTTAGGTTTCTCGATTTAAGAATAGAAATATTTAATTATATCAAAAAAAATCAGGCTTCTTTATTTGACAAAGAAGCCTATATGCTTCATAATACTTTGTATTGTTTGATCAGGTTTCTAAGTAGATCAGATAGAAAAAAAGCAGCATATTATTATAAATGCATCCCTAAAGATTTTTACCCCAATGAAAATTATAAAGTTAATCTTTATAAAAGATTACTTGATGTTTTTGGCTTTGAGCGTATCGAGTATTTAAGGCAGTATTTGTCGAAATTAAGTGTTTAAAGAAACCTTATTTTATTAAAATTAATTTGAAGTTTTAATGCTATTTAACTCTGTTGAGTTTTTACTATTTTTAGTATTCACATTTATATTTTATTGGTTTGTCTTTGCCAATAATCTAAAAATTCAGAATTTATTTTTAATTGCGGTAAGCTATCTATTTTATGGTTGGTGGGATTGGCGTTTTCTTGGGCTAATTATTTTTAGTTCTGGTGTTGATTTTGCATTGGGTTTGACGATGGAGAAACCCAGATTTTCAGAAAGGAAGAAATGGATATTGGCAGCAAGTCTTATTACGAACCTGGGAATATTAGGTGTTTTTAAATACTATGATTTTTTCATCTATTCTTTCGAAAGTCTTCTGGAAAAATTGGGACTTCAAGCCAATATTCTTACCCTAAAATTGCTACTTCCTGTTGGTATTAGTTTTTATACTTTTCAAACGCTCAGTTATGCCATTGATGTTTATAGAGGGAAAATAAAAGCATCACATGATCCGATATCATTTTTTGCATTTGTGAGCTTTTTCCCACAATTGGTTGCAGGGCCAATTGAAAGGGCATCTTCTCTGCTATCACAATTTAAAGTAAAGCGCATATTTAAATACCAACAATCAGTCATTGGGTTAAGGTTGATGCTATGGGGATTTTTTAAAAAAATGGTAATCGCTGACAATTGCGCGATATGGGTAAACGACATATTTGATAATTATCAAAACCACTCAGGTCTGATGCTATTTTTTGGAGCAATTTTGTTTTCATTTCAGATTTATGGTGATTTTAGTGGGTATTCAGATATAGCCAGGGGTACGGCCAAATTGTTTGGTTTTAACTTAATGGTAAACTTCAGAACTCCGTATTTTTCTAGAGACATAGCAGAATTTTGGAGGAGGTGGCATATCTCATTATCAACATGGTTTCGGGACTATTTATACATCCCATTGGGGGGCAGCAAGGCAGGGAAATGGATGTCAATTCGAAATGTATTTATTATTTTTATTGTAAGTGGATTGTGGCATGGGGCCAACTGGACATTTATAGCTTGGGGAGCCATACATGCCATGCTGTTTTTACCACTATTGATCAGGAGCAGAAATAGGAAGTTTACTGATGTTGTCGCTGCTAAAGGAATGATTCCAACTGTCAAAGAATTGGTAAGCATGGCAAGTACATTTTTATTGGTAAGTATTTCTTGGGTATTTTTTAGGGCTGAATCATTAGGCCAGGCATTTGATTATTTGTCACGCATGGTTTTGGAATTCTCATTTTCAGAATGGAATAAAATTATTTATGACAAGATTATTGTTTTACTATTTATATTTTTAATTGTCGAGTGGTTTTTAAGAAAAAGCGAATACTTATTTCACCTAAATAGTTCAAATAAAGTACTTCGATGGACAGCGTATTCTACAATAGGAATTTTAATATTGTTATTTGCGCCAAAAGAGGCCAATAAGTTTATTTACTTTCAGTTCTAAAATTTTAACATATTCCTTTTTTAATATGTTAATTTCTATCCTGTTTTATTGTATTCATTAAGTTAAAATGTATATTTTTTTTAAACAGTTAATCATATTTATAGTAGCATTTTTTATTATTTCAGCCATAATAGGAATTGAGCTTTCCAATAGTAGAGATCTTTCGGAATACTATCCGGCTCAAAGATGGAATCAATTTTATGATCAAGAAAAAGAAAGTCTTGACTTAGTTTTTTTAGGTTCATCTTATAGCTATCGAAGTTTTATTCCAGCCTATTTTGATAGTGTTTTAGAAATTAATTCATTCAATCTGGGGAGCAGCACGCAAACGCCGATGACCTCTTATTTTGTATTAAAGGAAGCGCTGCGGTATCAGAAACCTAAGCTGGTGGTTATGGAAGTGTGTGATAACACATTATCAATAACTGATAATTACAAAAGTGGCATCCATAATATTGATTTTATTCAGTCATTTGATGTCAGAATAGAATTGATGTTATCGCACTTCAATTTGTCGCAAATTGCTGAATATATGATTCCTATGTATCGGTTTAATAATTATAAGACAGCGCTATTTTCGGGCAGAAAGAAAAAAATCAGACATATGGTCGACAAAGATGTATATTCCAAATATTACAATAGAGGATATGTCGCTACTTTTCCTAAATCAAATTTTGAAGAAATTAAATTTAGCAATACTTCACAGAGAGTTGATAGGAAATGGGATTATGAACAGTTGGAATACTTAAATAAGGTGTCAATATTATGCAAGGAAAATGGTATAAAGCTAATCTGTGTTGTGCACCCAGTCAATCCAACAATATTTAAAAATATTATAAATTATCAAGATTTGTCAGAGAAATACCACTCATTGGCCGAAATTAATGATATAGAAATTATTGATTTTAACCTGGAACCTACAGATATTAAAACTCAAGATTTTTATGATGCAAACCACTTATTTCACAAAGGGGCTTTAAAGATTAGTGCAGCTTTAGCAAATAGACTTAAAAAGAAAAAATATTTTTAGGCACCACTGCTATAAATATTCTATAAGCTGATTTATTCATTAAACACAATTTGTATTTATGATATTAAGGCTTAATAATGTGCTAAATTTTATTGAAAATAATTATTCTCAGCATCATCTGGATGCGACCTGTGAAAGTGTTTATGATGGTTTATTAAATTGAAATAATAAATGAATGCAAATATAGAAGGGAGCTTACCAGATTTTTTAATAATAGGTGCTATGAAGGCAGGAACGACCTCTTTGCATAGTTATTTGGGCAAACATCCAGAGATACATACTAGTGAATTAAAAGAAATTAATTTCTTTAGTAGCGAAGAGAATTATAACAAAGGTATTCATTGGTATAAGAAACACTTTATTACAAAGAAAAAGATAAAGGGAGAATCTTCACAGAGTTATAGCAGGGCTCATATGACCAAAAATGTTCCTGACAAGATTCATGAGACAATACCAAATGTTAAATTGATATATATATTACGTGATCCTGTTGAGAGAATAATTAGCCACTACTATGAGACAGTTTCGCAGGATACTTATATACTTAAAAATTTTGTTTCCTCTATAATTAAAAATCCCAATAACAAATGGGTAAAAACAAGCTCTTACTTTTGGCAACTGGAAAAGTACTTGCCTTATTTTAAAAGAGAACAATTTTTGTTTATCACCAGTGAAGAATTAAAAAAGTCTAAACTGGAAACGCTCAACAAAGTTTTTTCGTTTCTTGACGTCGAAGAGATTAATGATGAAATTATATTTGATTTTGAGAAAAATACACGAAGCGAGAAAAAAATATATCTGCCAATAATAAAAAAAATAAGCAAAAGTAAACTGAGTAAATTAATCCCTATTTCTTTAAAAAGAAAAATAAAGTTCAGTAGGCTGGCTCAAAAATTTGGAAGAAAGAAGATTAATAAAATTTCATTTTCTGAAGAAGATAAAAGTAAGCTCAGAGACATTTTGGCTCCTGATGTTGAAAGACTCAAAAAATTTACCGGTAATAATTTTAGTGAATGGTCTTTTAAATGATTAACCCTCCTTTGGTTTCCGTAATTATACCCAATTATAATAATGCCAAGTGGCTTCCTAAATGTATTGAAAGCTGCATTGAGCAGGGGGAGTTCCTCAAGGAAATAATTATTGTTGACGACCATTCGACAGACAATAGTCTGGGTGTGCTTAGTGAATATCAAAGCAGGCATCCAATTTTCATAAAAGTATTTACTAACCCAAAAAAAGGAGCAAACCATGCCCGAAATTATGGTTTTGAACAGAGTTGTGGTGAATACATTCAATGGCTCGACTCTGATGACTGGTTGATAACTGGAAAGTTTCAAAATCAGATTGAGGCTTTAAAAAAATCCAATGCTGATATTGCTTACGCTGATTTTAGAATAGATCATTTTAAGGATGGGAAGCTTGCAAAAAGCGAATTAAAGAAATTCGAATCAAGCACTGATTATTTACTAGAGTTGATCAAAGATACCTGGAATGTTACACACAGTTACTTACTAAGGCGGTCGTTTGCAGAAAAATTAAACAATGGTGTTGGCTGGAATCCCAATACTAAAGTGGGGCAGGACAGGGAATATTTTACTATGGCAGGTATTTTGGGGGCAAGGTTTCAGTATGTTCCAGGGATATTCGCCGTATATAACAAACAACAGTCAGGCACTATTTCAGGCATGGATTTTAAGAAAAGGCTTCGCTTAAATCAAATATTAGAAAGCAGGTTTAGGGATGAAATAGCAAATAATTCAAGCATAACAAATTTTACGAAAAAAGCCTTAAATTCCATACTGGATACGCATAAAGCCAAAGCTTGCTATTATTACAATAAGATAACCTTTGATAAACTTATTTCTCCTTTTAATTTAGAATGGTCCATAATTCATTGGAAGATGAGATTAGTTATTCCTTTCATCGTTTTTATTAAAAACATCCAATTGATTTTTAAATTATGAAGCAATTTTTATTTTTCATGCATATTCCAAAAACAGCTGGAACGTCCTTAAATACAATAATAAAACTTCAATATAAGCAGGGTGATATTTATCCATGGAGTAATATAAAATTTTGGGATAGAATTGAAGATTTTAAAAGGACGCCAAAATATGATGATGATAAAATGAATAAAGTGATTTTAAAGGGGCATTACCCTTTTGGATTGCACGACTATATCAATAGAGATTTTCGATATACAACTTTTTTGAGAGAGCCTATTTCCAGGTCTATTTCACATCTTATGCAATTTGTCAGAATGCCAAACTCATCTATTTCACAAGAAATTGAAAAGCATGGTTTGAACTATGTTTTAGAAAAATACTCAGAATTGGCGTTTGAAAATTTACAGTCAAGGTGGATAGCTGGTTTGGGACGAGATTTGAGCATTGGAAACGAAGAGCTTTATGAAAGAGCAAAATTTAATTTAGATAAGCATTTTCCAGTATTTGGGATTACAGAAAAATTCGATGAAAGTATCTTGTTGATGCAAAAAGAATTCAACTGGCGATTTCCTCCTTTTTATTCAGTTTTAAATAAGACTAAAAATACAGAAATAAAAAACATTGAGATCTCCTCTGAGATTAGAGAAAAAATTGAAAAAATGAATATTGTTGATTCAAAACTTTACAAGTATGCAGTAGATAAATTTGATGATATTGGTAAAATTAATAAGCGTGATCTAAAGAGTTTTAGAATGAAACTGAAAGCTTTTCAGTTCGCACATAATATTTATTTATATTTCCGAGGTGGTGTTAAGAAGCAAAGTTAAGTTGAAGATCCTTTTTCTTACTACCACAAACCTCACCACAAATCCACGATTGTTGAAGGAATTACAATTATTACAACACCAATTAAGAATAATCATCTGAGAATCTTAGAGACTCATAAATTAAAAGCATAGTTTTAAATAAAAATAAAAATAAAGAAAGCCCGCCATTAAGGGTAGAATGATCCTTGATGCATTGGAAAATGATGCCAATAATTTTTTCATACATTATCGATAATAATATTTTAATGGTATTTAACAATATAATCAAATGAAAGATAAAATTCATAAGATAAAAAAGTGGTTAGTAAGAGGAAAAAATGTAAGGACAAAGGTATTGAAGCAGGTCCCAAAAAATGCAATATGTGCTGAAATAGGATCCTGGAAGGGAGATTTTGCCAGTAAAATTCTTAATGAAACAAGTCCTGCTAAATTATTTTTAATAGATCCATATAAGTATTATCCTCAATATAAAAGAGGATGGTTTGGAGGAGCATCTGGCAGTCAGGAAAATATGGACAAGGTTTATTTAGGTGTAGAAAAAAGGTTTCAAAAACATATTGAACAAAATCAATTGGAAATAGTCAGAGAGGAATCAGTAAAAGCATTTGAACGGTTTAAGGACAGTTTTTTTGATTGGATATATATAGACGGGAATCACGAGTATGAATTTGTACTAAACGATTTAAAGAAATACTTTTTCAAAGTAAAACCAGGAGGTTTGATTTTAGGTGATGACTACGGTACTGAGGGTTGGTGGAAGGATGGTGTTAGTAAGGCTGTAAACGAATTTGTAAAATTAGATAAATACAAAATCAGTAAGTTTGAAATTCACAAATCTCAGTTTATCATTCAAAAAGCTGAATAAAATAACCGTTTAGGGTCTGCTCAAAAATAAATTACATTTATGATGTATAATTATACCACATCTTTCAAATATTTTTCCCTTCATAATCCTCACAATAACTCGCTATTGCTGTGGTTTTGAATAAAAAAATATTCCAAACCTGCCTGGCCGGTAGGCAGGTCTCCAACATACTTATTTTTCAAAATAGCAATTTATTTTTGAGCAGACCCTTAGCATATATTATTTTCCTATTATACTAATGGTTAAAAGGATTCTTTTTCTTACAACAGCAAATCTCACTACAAACCCCCGTTTGTTTAAAGAATTGAATTTTTTCCAAGACAAATATGATTGTCATTTTCTGGGTTTCAAATTGGGTAATTGGTCTGATGCTTTGGATCAACAACATCAACAAGGATTACCAAGCGTAAACTTCCATTATATTTCGGCTACCAGAGAGCCTTATTTACCATGGCTGAAGTCAAGTGTTGTTCACGTAATTGCGAGAAAGATTTATCCTTTAATAAAACGATCTATAAAAATCAGTGCAATTGCCTCTGATAAACGAGCTTTTTTAATTAGACATTATCTTTCAAAACATAAAGGAAAATATGATTTAGTGATTGCTCATAACCTTGGAACGCTTTATCCTGCATGGGATCTTGCCAGACGAGATAACACTCCATTTGCTTTTGATATTGAAGATTATCATCCGGGAGAAAAAATCAATGAAGATATAAAGAACGAGCAAAGCCGGAGAGTATTCATGTTGAAAAAATTGCTTCCTGATTCTTCTTATGTTAGTTATGCCAGTCCATTGATTGGTCAATACAGTATTGATTTAATAGGAAGGGAAATGATAAAAAAGCATTTGTTGATTAACAATTCATTTCTATCTAAGGAATTTATATGCCAAAGTAAGGTGAACGGAAAATTGAAATTGGTTTGGTTTTCACAGTATATTGATGCCGGCAGAGGATTGGAAATGCTATTGTCTGTATTGGATAAGTATAGTGAGCAAATAGAACTTCATCTTATTGGAAATCCGAGAGATCATTTTGTTGAAAAATATATTAAGAACAGACAATATATCAATCTGCAGGGAACTATGGCTCAGCAGGATTTACATGATGTCCTTTCGCAATTTGATATAGGCTTGGCCTTGGAAAGTATCGAGCAAGATCAGAACAGGGATATTTGTTTGACCAATAAAATATGGGCTTATACCCAGGCGGGTTTATTTGTTATTGCAACCAACACATCTGCTCAATTGCAATTTATTAATAAAAATCCTTGGGTTGGGTCTATTGTAGAGCAAAATAAAAAGATGATTGATCTTAAAGTTAATTGGCTACTGGATAATATTGAATTAATCAGGAAAGAGAGAACTGGAAGGTTTAACAAGGCAAAAGACTTGTCGTGGGAAAAGGAAGGAGAGAAGTTGAGAAAGGTGATCGCAGATGTTCTTAAATGAACAGACCCTGAACTAAATTCAGGGTGACAGTATTATTTGACACGCTGGATTTTATTTGGCATCTGTCTGTTTTATAAAGTAAAATCATTTTTTTAATAAAATATCCAATTTCAAGTAAGCATATGTAGTTTGACTACAGTATAAAAATTTGAAAAACCTACTAATAATATACCCCCATTGGCATCCGGTAAACTTGGCCGGTGTCCATCGCGCAAGGCTCGTTGGAAATTATCTTAAGGATTTTGGATGGCAGTGTCATGTGCTTACAGTTTTTGAAGAATATTTTGAAGAAAAGCCCGATCCGGACTTTGCGAAAACTTTTACAAGTGATGTCAAAGTTAGCCGGGTAAAAGCGTACAAAATAACTAAACCTCGTATAATAGGTGATATAGGAATAAGAGCATATCCTTTTTTATATAAAAAGGCCAGAGAGATTATTAAGGAAAAAAATATAGATTTTATCTGGATTCCTATACCCTCTTTTTATACGGCGCTGTTGGGGAGACATCTGCATAGCAAAGTAAAAATCCCATATGGTATTGACTATATCGACCCCTGGGTTAGAGATATTTCTACACGCAATGACTGGAGGCATAAGCTGAGTAACCTTATGGCCAAATTGCTTGAACCAGTTGCGGTGAAAGAAGCAGCATTGATCACTGGTGTTTCCTATGATTATTATAAGCCGGTGTTGGAGAGGAATTTCAAGAAGAGCCAGAAGCCAAAAGTCGGAAGTCAGGAGATTGACGAGCGCAAAGAGGATTCAGAATTTAGCCGTTCACAGTACACTATTCACCATTCTGCTTTCCCATATGGCTTCGATCCCAATGATCATAGAATCAAGCTGGACAGTATCAATTACCCATGGATTGGAGAGAAAAATGGAAAGCCTTGGATCTATGCCGGCGCATTATTACCCAATTCCAGACTGTTCATTAAGGCGATGTTTGAGGTTATTGCTTTACTTCGGAAAGATGGAAAATGGGATGGTGATATCCGACTTTATTTTATTGGCACGGGAGCATATCCGGGTAAAACGATATTGGAGTATGCCGATGAAGCAGGGATTTCAGATATTGTTTTTGAAGACCGCCAGCGATTTCCATTCTTGCATATTTTGAATTTTCTATCGGCAGCAAATACAGTTTTGGTTGTTGGAAGTACAGAAAAACACTATACAGCTTCTAAGGTTTTTCAATCATTACTTAGTGAGCGTCCTGTTTGGGCGATTTTTCATCAAGAAAGTTCAGCCGTTGAGGTGATGGCAGCGTGTAGGGGAGATAGATATCTTGTTAAGTACGAAGAGGGTATGGATTTGGAAACGTTGAAAGACGCAATCAAACAGTCGTTGCTATTGAGGATGACAGAGGAGGTGTGGAATCCTAATTTGAAAGCATTGGAAAAATATTCGGCTCGTGAGTCAGCAGGTAAATTAGTTGAAGGTATCGAGCAAGCTCTTTCATTTTGTTAATAGATTGTTTGTAGTGTTTGAAATGATGAAGTCGAAGTATGAGCATGAGATTTATCGCTTCGCTCGAAGTGACAAGTAGGAGTATTTGTCAATTCTTTCAACAATGCTCAGCCCTTGGTCATCTCGACCAAAGGAGAGATCTTAAGTTGATGTTACCGGGATGGTGATCATGCTCTTTCATATTATCATTAGATTTCTCACTTTGTTCGAAATGACAAGTAGGTACATGAATATAATGTGTCAATCAACATGAAAAACCACAATTACTTTGTTTATATCTTAACGAATCCTGCAAAGAAAGTTCTTTATGTTGGTGTAACGAATGATCTTTATACCAGATTACAACAGCATTTTAATGAAAGGGGAAGACAAAAGACTTTTGCAGGAAGGTATTTTTGTTTTAATCTGATTTTTTATGAGCGTCATCAATATATCAATAATGCCATTAGTAGAGAGAAGGAAATCAAAAAATGGAGAAGAGAGAAAAAGGAGGCATTGATTAATGACATTAATCCCGAATGGCGATTTTTGAATGATGAAGTATGAGCATAAGATTTCTTGCTGTGCTATAAAAGACGAGTAGTAACATTATCATTAGATTTCTCGCTTCGCTCGAAATGACAATAATTGGCGTATGCCAAATTCATCAATAATGATCACTCCTGCGTCATCTCGACCAGAGGGAGAGATCTAAAGTTGATGATTACACTAATGTTTTTACTCGTTCAATTCATCATTAGATTTCTCACTATGTTCGAAATGACACGTAGGGGCATTTGCCAAACAAAAAAATAGAATTTATAAACATCTGGTGAAAAAAATAGCCATCATCACTACACATCCTATTCAGTACAACGCACCATTTTTTAAAATGCTGTCGCAAAGAGGAAAGGTGCAGCTGAAGGTATTTTATACCTGGCCGCAAGCTATTGAGGGTTTTAAGGACAAAGACTTTGGTAAAAATATTCAATGGGATATTCCATTACTCGAAGGGTACGATTGGGAGGGGGTAGAAAATATTTCTAAAAACCCATCCTCAAAAAAGTGGAATGGGATCGACTGTCCTGAACTGATCAATCAAATCAAATTGTTTGACCCCAATGCCATCATGGTATATGGTTGGAATTTAAAAAGCCACTTTAAAGCCATGCGGTATTTTAAAGGTAATATTCCGGTTTGGTTTTTTGGTGATTCGACGCTTCTGGATGAAAAGTCAGGTTGGAAAAAGGTAGCTCGTAGAATATGGCTCAGCTGGGTATATCGGCATATAGACAAGGCGTTTTATGTTGGCACTAATAACAAGAATTATTTTTTGGCTCATGGTGTGAAAGATGATCAATTGGTTTTTTATCCACATGCGATAGATAATGAACGGTTTGCCGATGATGAAAAAAAACAATATAAGGCTAGAGCCCAGCATTGGCGAAAAGAGTTGGGATATGCTGCTGAAGATAAGGTGATTCTTTTTGCCGGAAAGTTCGAACCAAAAAAGAACCCCAAATCACTTGTCGAAGCTGTTCGTCAAGTAAATCAAGCTATTTCTTTAAAAAATAAGACAGTTAAGTTATTATTGGTAGGAAATGGCCAATTAGAAAATGAATTAGAAATGATGATTGAGGGCGATCCTAATATCAAATTAATGTCATTTCAAAATCAATCGCTTATGCCAATTATATATAGAATAGGTGATGTATATTGTCTTCCTTCGCAAGGTCCGGGAGAGACCTGGGGACTGGCTATTAATGAAGCAATGGCTTGTTCCAGACCTGTGATTGCAAGTGATAGGGTAGGGTGTGCCAAAGATTTAGTAATTGCGGGAAAGACAGGATACATTTTCAAAAGTACATCTCAAACTGGTTTATCCGACAGAATAAAAGAAATATCTTATAATACTCGAGCGTATGGTCAATTATCGTTTGAGCATATTACAAATTGGTCATATTTAAAAAAATGTGAAGCGATTGAAAAATGTATTGTTGAATGAAGAATGAAAATAATCGATGTTTAGGAGTTTCTGTAGTAATGCCTGTATATAATGGTATGCCACTATTAAAGGAGTCTATAGAATCAGTTTTAGATCAAAAGTCAGCAGATTTTGAAATTTTAATAGGAGAAGACAATTCAGTTGATGAAAGCCTAAACTATTTGAGTTCTTTAACTGATGATCATATAAGCCTATTGAAGCATAAAGAAAATATTGGATTGTTTGCAAATCTTAATTTTTTAGTTAAGAAAGCGAGGTATGAGCTAATTCAAATTTGGACGCAAGATGATATTATGATGGAGGGATGCTTGAAAGAAACCATAGAATTTCATAATAGGTTTCCAGATATTGCTTATGCATATTCTAAGCCGATCATAATTGATAATAAAGGTGAGATTGTGCGATATACTGCATTGGAAAAGGATGAGAGTGTAAGTGTTTCAATGCACACAAAAACTTCATTAATCACAGGTAGTCTGCCTGGGAATCTATCCAATGTCTCATTAAAAAAACAAGATTTGGCAGATGTTGGTTATTTTAATGAGTCCATGAAATATTGCGGAGATGTGGATATGTGGTGCAAATTATCAAAAAATAGGCCTGTCGGTATTATACAGAAAAGATTAATAAAATTGAGAAGCCATGAAGGGCAATTAAGTAGATCTCCCGGAATGTGGATTTATAGATTAAAGGAAAATGATGGGATACTAAAAGCGTATTTTGATAGAACAAATCCCAGTGAGCGCAAATTAATTCGCATTGGTATGAAATGGAGAGTTTACACTCAATATTTAGCATTACTGTTTAAACTTTTCAGGTTGGGGGAAATAAATTTAGCAAAAGAATATTACATAGAACTTAGAAAACAATGCAACGTGGTTTTGACGATGTTTCGATATTTAATTCTAAAAGGTGCTCGAAAATTAAAAATGGGTAAGAAATTTGTTAATTGGTTGTATTACGCACGTCTTTTTAGATGATATGCAAAAGGTATTGACAATTGCAGGAATGCATAGGTCCGGCACATCATTAACTGCAATGTGGTTACATGGATGCGGACTGAATTTAGGCGAAAATTTAATGTCTGTTCAATTTGATAATCCGCTTGGCCATTTTGAAGATTTGGATATATTAAATATTCACCAGAACGATTTGAAAAGAAAAGGTCTAAAAACCCATGGATTAAACTTAAATAGGGTAGGTGAGTTTCACTTCGAAGATAAAAGTAAGTTTGAAGCTGAGGTATTTTTAAAAAAGAAAAGCAAATTAAATGAATGGGGCTGGAAAGAACCCAGGAGTACACTTTATTTAAACGAATGGAAAGATTTAATTCCAGAACTAAAAGTTCTGGCAGTTTTTCGCCCATATTCAGAAGTTGTTAACTCATTGATTAAAAGAACAAGACATTCCTTTATCAAAACAAATAAATACAGCTTATTAAATCGCGCAGCACATTTAGCGTTATTTCCAATTTATCTCAAAATGGAAAGAAAGAGGTGTTTAGATGCATGGATGAAGTATAATCATGCAATTCTGGAGTTCCATAACAATCATCCTAATGATATTATAATTATTGGTTTGGCTGATCTGATTACTTCTGATCAAGCTTTATTAAATACACTTAATAAACAATTTGAATTAAATCTTAATATGAAAAGTATTAAGTTGTTTTATAAAAAGGAGCTACTATCAAGGAATGCTACGAAGATCAAATCTACGGTAAATAAAAGAGAGCAACAGGCTTTAAAGTTGCAGAACCAACTAGAAAGATTAAGTATAATTAATCACTGAAATGGTTATTGAAAGACATAATAATATTAATCAAGCTCTTATCATATTAGATATTATTCTAATATTTATTGCCATTTTTACGCCAAATTTTGAAACTTCACTTTTCTCTATAATTACCTTAAATATTGTTATAAAGCTATTTTATACACCAGGGATTCCGCTGGTGATATTAGCTGCATTAATATTCCAATGGTTACAAATAAGCATTAAAGTTTGGTATGCAAATTTTTCAGGTAGTAAAATAGAGCATGTTTACAGTTTGTATGGGGGAGAGCATAATCTTGAACAAGCATTTTATTTGTCTTCTGTAGGTTTAATATTTTTATCATTAGGAATATATACTGTTATCAGGAATATTGATGCGAGGTCATATTATAAAAATCTTACTGAACAGTTGACTGAATATAATCCCAGGAAAATTCTTCTTGGGTATATAATTATTACTTTTTTAATCGTTTTTCTTTTCAGATTTCAATGGGTGATTCCTGGATTAAATACAATTATTGTTGCCTTGGGTAAATTGAAGTGGGGTTTTTATTTATTATTTTTTTTGTCAGCGATACAAGGCCGAAGTAGTTTTAAGATTTTCATTTTAATAACATTTATTGAAATCATTTCAAGCTTGTCAGGCTATTTTAGTGATTTCAAAACCTTTGTATTTTTTTTTCTTATTGGTGTTATCAGTTTTACAAATGTTTTAAGTTTAAAACGAATCGTCATGTTAACTCCACTGCTAATTTTTGTTTTTCAATTTGGAGTAATATGGACAGCCGTCAAAGGTGAATATAGGGCATTCCTTTCTTCTGGTACGGATAGACAAGTAGTATTAGTGAGCCAAGAAGTTGCATTGTCAAAACTTCAGGACTTGATTTTAAGCCTTGATGCAGAAACATATGATGCCGCAGTTAATTTTTTGGTTGATAGAGTAAGTTTTATAGAATTTTTTGCGTTGACTCTTGACCAGGTACCAAATATTGTACCTTATGAAAATGGGAAAATTTGGATAAATGCACTCACATTCTATTTAAAACCAAGATTATTTTTTCCTGATAAGCCGGTAATAGATGATTCTATACATACAGCCAAATATACAGGCTTGCTATTAGCCAAAGGGTCACAAGGTGCTTCGCATAGTATAGGTTTTATGACGGATAGCTATATCGACTTTGGTCCTTACTTTATGTTTATCCCAATTTTTTTCCTTGGAATTCTAATAGGTAAATTATATAAATATTTTCTTCTACATTCTAAAAATTTAATATGGGGGTTGATATTTTCTACGCCATTTTATTTACTTACTAGTTTTTATAGTTTTAACCTAATTAAGGTGGTAGGGAATTTCTTCATTTTTGTCATCGTAATATTGTTATTGCGGAAATATGTGGTAAGATTTTTAGATCCATTTTTAAGAAAATAGTTATTTTTTTTCATCAATAAAAAGCTATATTCTAATTATTACAATTGCTTTTACTCAGATTAGTAGTATTGTATTTATTGATTTAAAACAATCATTCTTCTATTAATATAGAAGAAAAGCATTTCGTCATTAAACCTTTTCATTTAAAAATCATTGAAAGTAAATCTTTTTTTTAGAAAGCAAACCTCTGGGTTTAGAAGCATTGAAGAGCTTTTTGGGATTGTTGTTGAGCAATTAAAAAGTGTGAAATGCGCTATAGTTGAAGTTCCTGAAAAGAAAATATCTGTTGAAGGGATATTTAGAAATCTATTATTTGCAGTGCGAAATAAAGGGGATGTAAATCACATTACCGGAGATATCCACTATATTGCTTTGATGACTGGTCGAAAAACAGTCCTGACCATTCATGATGCTAATTCTGTTGTTTCAGGCAATTGGTTTAAAAAAATGTTTGTTCTTATTTTCTGGTTTTGGCTTCCTGCCTTGTTGGTAAAACGAATTACTACCATTTCCGAAAAATCCAGGAAGGAGTTAGAAATAATCATTCCCTTTGCCAAAAGAAAAATTAGCGTAATACCCAATCCTTACAATCCTAAACTCATCAATCACAATCAACAGCGAGATGAGGATAAAATCACTAATACTTCCAAACCTATTGTTTTGCATTTGGGTACCAAATCAAATAAAAATTTAGAACGAACCATAGTAGCTTTAGAAGGACTTCCATATAAATTGTACATTATTGGAAAATTGTCTGATCATCAAGTTGAGTTGCTATCAAAGCATCAAATTGATTTTCGTTCTTATTTCAATTTACCATATAATGAAGTTGCTTTATTGTATCACCAGTGTACTACAGTTTGTTTTGCCTCGAAGTATGAAGGTTTTGGAATGCCTATTATTGAAGCTCAATTGGTAGGCAAGCCGGTAGTCACTTCAAACATAGATCCAATGCCATGGGTTGCCGGTGAAAATGGAGCTTGTTTCGTGGACCCGCTAAGTATTGTTTCAATCCGTGAAGGTTTGATTAATGTAATTGAAGATGAAAAGTATCGGGCAAAATTGATAGAAAATGGCCTTCAAAATGTACAGCGATTTGATCCTGTTAAAATTGCTGGGATGTATGAGAAAGTTTATCGGGAAGTGTTGGGGTAGGATTAGAGAAGAGATTACAACAAATGACTAAAAAGAAGATCTTAATTCTATACGATTATTTCGATCCGGCCTACAAGGCGGGTGGTCCAATTCGATCTTTGGTAAACCTTGTCGGATTGATGGAGGAGGTATTTGATTTTTATATACTCACCTCTAATTGCGATCACGATGGTTCACTGTTGCACATTGAGAAAGATAAATGGGTTAATTATGGCAAGTCATCTCAAGTGCATTATATGTCAGGTAAGCAGAGAGGCCTGAGCTCCATAAAAAAAATAATTTTAGATTTAGATCCGGAGGTGGTTTATTTAAACGGTATTTTCTCGTTGTCATTTGTATTATTTCCTTTATGGGTTTTAAGGAAAGTTGTCAATACAAAAATTGTCATAGCCCCAAGGGGGATGCTTCAGTCCGGAGCACTTCAGATTAAATTATTTAAAAAAAAGTTATATCTAAAAATATTTCACTATTTGCTTACTTTACAATCTGGTGTCAAATGGCATGCTACAGACGGACAGGAAGTACTTGATGTCCAAAAAAATGACATGTCAAGTCCAATACAAACTGCAGGAAATATTCCCAAATATGATTTACCATTTTCAAATAGTGATATTTATAAATTCGATTTCGTGAGTATTTCTTTGCTTGCTGTTAAAAAAAATCACTTGGCATTTATAAAGGCCTTGAAGCATATTAAAACCAACAAACAAATTACCTATCATATTTTTGGGCCGGTTACAGATCAAGCATATTTTAATGATCTTCAAAAAGAAATGGCAAAATTGCCGCAGAATATTAAGGTTGAATACAAAGGGGCACTTCATCCTTCTGAGGTTTCCAACATATTAAAAAAATACAAATTTTACGTACTTACCTCTTTTGGAGAGAATTTTGGGCATTCTATTTTTGAAGCATTTAATCAGGGAATTCCTGTTTTGATTGGAAATCAAACTCCCTGGAGTGGATTATATCAAAAGAAAGCGGGCTGGGATGTGGATGTAAATAATAACTATGAAATACAATCAGCAATCGAACAAGCTTTAAGTATGAATACCAAAGCATATCTTGAGTTTAAAAAAGGTGCCCGGACTCAAGCGGAAAATTATATGAATGTCAATGACTTTGAAGCTGACTATCAACGACTTTTCAATTTTGATTAGCTTGGCATATCTGAACTTATGAATAAAAAATCCGGCTTCTTCCAGATCTAAGTTCCTCTATCAAACTAAAGAATTTATCCTGCGAAATATTACCATACAGCACATCTCTGTAAAAATCTGAAGCGATCTCTGCTTGCTGCTCCCTGTTGAATTCAGAGAGTTTTTTTCCTTCCAAATCATTTACATTTCCGTAATTATACCCTTCGGTATTTTGTGCTACCAGTGCTTCCACCAGATACTGAATACCCACATCTACCATTTGACTGACATGTGCCAATTCATGAATTAACCATTGCATATCCCCGCTGCCTGGGTTTGCATTGATTTTTCGTGTAAAGTTGATGGTGTGAAATGTAGTTACCCCCATATTTTTACTTCCGGCAAACATGGCACCCAATCGAGCGATTAAGGAATATTCATCTATTCTTATCATCCAATAGGGGAGACCCTTGCCAAAGACTTTTTGGGCTTCCGATTTTTCAGTTGTAGTTAATGTTCTTGAATTTGGTTTTATAATTTGAAAAATCAAATCAAGTAACTCACCAACAAGAAACACATCCATTATTTTGCTCACTATCCTGCCAATCCATGCAAGGATATCCAATAACCCTTTTTTAAACCAGCCAGTATTCTTAGAAGATTTTATGATTGCTAAAACAAAAAATACTGGTCCACGAGTAATATGAAATACCAGCAGCAGAATTCTTCTCAGGAGACTATTCACAATTGTCCACGCAAGAGCACCTATAGACTTTATAATATTCCAGAAATAATTACCAATAAATTTCAGTAAGTTCATTAGTACATCTTACTTATTTCAAACCTCCTTTTATAAATGTGTCCCACACATTTCCGGCAAAGTATTTTCCAAAAGAAGCGATGGCTTTTGCTCCGGACATTCCTTTAGATGTATTTATCGCTTTCATAGTGGTAAGTTGTTTGGCAAAATCACCCAACTCAATTTTTAACTTACCTTTTCCGATTATTGTTCCCGTATCAGAGTTCCCTTTATAAACTGTAATAAATAGTGTTGTTGTATCTAACCAGATATCAACTCCTTTGTCATTTTTTATTTCTTTATAACCTTTGAAATAATAGGTATTTCCTTCCTTGCTATTCAATACAGTTTCATAAAGCATCTTTTTTATTTCGGGATTTGAAGGATCCTGAACAAATAGATTGAATTTCCCCTGAGTAGATGTCAATGGATATTTAGAAAGTTTTGGGGCAAGCATAGTCCCCGTCATTCCAGCAAGATGCTTAGCATCATTTAGAAATTTATCGACATCCTCCGATCTGATTGTAAGGGTAAACTCAAATGCAGATTTCTCTTTTTTCCCCTGATGATAGGCCTTTTCGTAATCTTCTTTATTATTTAAGGAAAAGTACCCTTTCATGGTTTCTGTAAACTGCACTCCTGGTTTTATTTTATCATCAGTACTTGGGGTGATTTGGTCAAAAGAATAATCAATTGTTTGCTGCCATTCTTCTGCGATCAATTTACAGTTTCGCTCTGCCAGTCCACTGATGGTCAAAAGAGGATTTGTACCGACGGGTCGCGGAATGATTGCTCCATCCATTACAAATAATCCGGGATATACCGAATCTCCAGATTTCCTCATGAATACTTGCCCCTTGTGATCTACTACTGCTGATGATGCATCATCGCCCATAATGCAACCACCTAGTGGATGTACAGTGACCAAATCGTAATCCATCATTTTTGTCCAGCTTGGGTTTTTGATATAGTTACCACCTAAAGCAGCGGTCACAGCTTTCATTTTATTACTCACTTTTGTGAATAGTTGATCCTTTCCAACCCCTTTCCAATTGATTTTTAGTTTGTCTTTTTCTAATCGCATTTCTCCATCTCCACTGTCATTGGACATGACTAAATAAACCTGCGTATTATTGACTGCACCTTTGTAGGGCCCACCAAATATACTTATTAGCTCCCGCCACTTTTCTTTCAGATAATCTTGAAATCCTGAATCAGTGTCTTTCCCAATCAATCGTGATAAACTTGTAAACGCAGGTACTAAAATGGAACGGATAGGACCAGGAATACTGCCTTCTTCCAATGTCATGCCATCTTCAAGCTTTTCCCTATGTCGCATGTCTATGACGCTGGTGATACATGGGCCTACGTCATAGATTTTCCCTGGTTCAGTTTTATCCCCTAGCCCAATACCATTTATTTTTTGGTCATTATTATATCCAAAACCCAGTACATCACCGTTTCCTGTAAATCGCTTGCCGATCATGTTGGAGATGTTGAGGCCATTATTTGTAGATCTACATAGAATTTCTGTACTGCCAAGTGAGCCGGCAGATATAATCACATTATCTGCCGAGATGAACATATCAGGTGCATCAAAGTTTTCCCTGCCGGTATTAAAAACCTCAAAATGTATAAGCCATTTAGACGCTACTCTTTCAATATATCGTACGCCAATTTCGGTAAATATTTCTGCTCCATGATTTACCGCATCCGGCAAATAATTCATTGCCGTAGTGTTTTTGGCTTTGTGATTACATCCTGTCACACAATCGCCGCAGTTGTTGCATCTTTCTTGTTCGACTCCCACATGATTAACTTTATTCTCAAAAGTCACATTAATATCCAAAAGTCTGAATTCTTCATTTACTGCCATTGCAGATTTGCGCATTCCCTCTGTTTTGGCAAGAACAGGATACCCGTTTTTACCCTCTGGATAGGGGACTGGAAGTAGCATTTCTCGGGCGCGGGCAATTCCGGATTTTAATGAACCCATATCGTTTTGCAACTTTTCAGGCCAAATATAATCTTCAAAAATATTTTTTTCAGCTTCGATCGAAACATTGGCATTGACCAGCGATGTGCCTCCAAGTCCGCACCCCTTAAACACACTAATGTCATCACCGACCACAAAATTGTAAAGACCATTGCCGTCTCCAATTGTTTTTTTGCCAGTTTGAATTTGCATTTCCTTTCCCGCTGCTGCCAAACCAGAAGGAAACTCTCCGGATAAAAATTCTTTGCCTTTTTCCAGTAAACATACTTTTTTGTTGATCCTCGACATCCTCGATGCTGCAATACTCCCTCCATATCCAGAGCCAATGACTACAACTTCATATGCGCTTTTTAGTTCGGTGATGGGTTTTGACAATCTATTCATAATATTTTAATAGCTTAAATTAGGATGTTGTGATTTACTCTTATTTGGGTGCTTGATTCCTCATATTTTTCATTTTATTCCAATTATATAATTTAGATGCCATGCGATATTTCATTCCTATTCCTCCTGAAGTACATCAATGTGACTAAATGATAATTCTTGCTCTTTCCTCGCAATAAGAACTTCGGCCTGATATACCAGTCTCATTCCAATACATAGTTGCCCAGATTTAGTGTTGATGGATAGTGCGGAAACCAGAAGAAATGCAATGACCAAAATAGGCCTACATACAATGAGGCGCAAAAGAAAATATATGCGTTGCTAATGTCTATAAATGTTTGTTTCATGGTTTAGTTGATATTTAGTAAATATGAATAGTTGATAATCTGATTATTATAATTTTACATTCGTGCATTCGTGGCTATATTTTACTTCTCGGAGTGGACTCAAATCTTATATTTTTCATAATCTGTGATTGACGGGGGAGGAAGCCAATCTTCATTTAAATTAAGATCATAAACACTCTCCAATCCCTCAGGCATTTCTTTTGGGGGCTCATCATAAGTCATAAACCAACAATCGAAATGATCATCAAGGATACCATTGGCTTTGGGCATAAACATGGTAAAAAATGGATTGGGATTGATATCAATATCCCTTAAGAAGGAAACCCTGGGATGGTCTCCGATATACAATTTGGCTTTGGCTTTGTTGAAAAGGTTTACACTGGCTTTGGTCTGAAAATAGATATATGATGCCATGAGCATATTGCGGTATTGGCAATAATTATTCGTTCCGATTTTAACTTTAATTGAGGGAGATTTTGGCCTTTCAATTTCTATTCGAAATGCAAATTGGCCATCTTTTTCATATTGACTACTCACGACATCATCGCTTACCTCAAAAGCCAGATTTGCTTTGTGCTTTGGCATGCCCCAAATACCCTTTCCCCCCTTAACTGAAACTTCAGAACTTACCGGCAGATCAATTATATATTGCCCTGTGCCATAGGTTTTCATAAGAAGCGTATTTAATATTGGCGGAGCAGGCTTGCTGCCATGAGTGCAAGCTATGGCAATACTGTATTCTATGTATTTGCCAATACTGGTATCAATATAATCGATCACAGTAATCAACATAGCACCCCTGCCATTTGGTAATTTTAGTGCATGAACTTCATTGCCGGGGAGTAAAGCATTGGCTTTTTCCCAGTCACACGAAAATCCCGCCATGAGGGCTGGAGAGTTTTTGGCACTTACAGGCATTTTGTAAGGGATATTGTCGACAAGAGCAAAGCGCCCTTCATACTTTTTAACGCGTTTTGGAATGGCCATAGTCAATCTTGGTTTAGTTCTTTAATCATAATTGGAAATATATCTTTTGATGAGGTTTTGCCTAAAAACACATCTAGGTGACTGTAATTATCCATGATATAAAGTTTGTGAAACTTCGGCTTAAGACCATCAAGATAATTGAATGTTTCGCTTTGACTGGCTGGATGAAAGCAAAGGTTTTGCGCACCACCAAATAGAACAACGCGCGCATCGGTTTTTGGTGGGTTATCAACATAGGTTTTAGAATTTCCTTCTTTGGAATGTGCAGGGACCAATGCTTTGGCATGAACACATTTTCTAATCTGATCAAAAAATGAAAGTGGTACATCAGCAAATTCATACTGGATCCATTCCATAGTTTTCTGATCTAAATTCTCTAGTAACCAAAGGGCCGGAAACCCTGCTCCATAGGTGAAGCTGACAAATTTTCCTACCAATGTGTCTTTTTCCCAATGCGAGGCAGACACAATAAACCTTAGCATTTTCGATTTGAAATCAGGAGCACTCAAACCCCATGCAGGATTAAGGTATGGAAATATTAGTTTGACCAATGGCAAGTAGTAGTTGAGTTTGATTTCTGCGTATCTGGGAACAATAGGATGAAGGGAAACGGCATTACTGATGATGGTTTTTACCTCCGGCACCAAACCCAAGACTGCTGAAATCATAAAACTCGTGCTTCCCTGGCAGTGAATAATTGCTTTAATTTCTTTTGCTCCCGTTCTCTTAATAATTGTCTTTACTGCTGCCGGATGATCATTGATGGCGATTTGATCCAGATCCCATTGATTGGGTAAGAAGTCAATGCTTCCTCTCCAGTTTTCAAGCCATACATCATATCCTTCCCTGACCAGCATTTCAATGATGTTATTTTCAGTAGGCGGGTTAAATATTTTGGCTCTTACACCTGCTCCATGAACCAGCAATACCGGACATTTATGCGTGCTCACATTTACGACGTGCAAGAGATTACATGTTACACCATCATAAGCATCAAATTCGATGGTTTCAAATTGACAGCTCATTGCAAAATAGTTAGGTTATATTTCGTAGATAATCAGTAATATATTTTTTAACATATAATGCATGAGATCATGATTAATATATAACAAACATGACAAGTCATCTATTTCTAAAAAATGTGATTACCGAATAACCGCATATGAAATATAGCAATAATTATTTTATAATGTTATATAAATGATATTATTAATCAAATTATGATTGATTTTATAAAGAAGGGAATTGATAACTTATCAATAAATAGTTGATCGAATTCAACGAATATTGATTCTTTGTTGAAAAAATAGATAAAATAGAAATGGTTCTATATGCAATACAGTGGGTTATTATCATTGACACAGATTCACAGATTATAATATTATCTTTTTTTCACCAAAACGAATTATTAGAAGCTCCCTTAACCCTAATGGACATTTTAATCTCACGCATAATGTTGGCCAACTATTCCCTTTCCCCCATCAGAGTTTCTGAGGAGGATAAAGATTTTGAATTTATCTTAAAATTAATCTGAGAATCTGTGGCTTCATGTTTTTACTGGCACAAATCAAAATAGAACCATAGAAATTAACTATACAAAAATTGGATGTGCAAATAATCCACAAATATTTTTTAATAATCAGCGGATTTAATCAACTTTAATAAAATCGATAAATTGAAATAATTTATCCTTTAATACTGCGAATTAATTTTAACAGATATGACTAATCAATGCAACACGCTCAGGTTTTTCTTTCAATTATTGGTGTTATCAATTATTTGGTCTTCTTGTACGTCCTCACTTTATGTTGCACCAAAGCAGGCCGATTGCAAAGGTTCATCAGACCAAAAATGCTTTTTGATTAGGAAAAATCTTGGTGAGAATTGGATACTTCATTATTACGATATCAAGGGGTTTGATTATCAGCCGGGTTTTAGCTATAAACTAAAAGTAAAAAAAGAAAACGTCAAAAACCCACCATTGGATGCTTCTACCTTTAATTTTAAATTAGTTGAAATTCTTGAGATGACTGATGTTACCGATGACATTAATTTAGAAGATTTGGCAAATAAAGTATGGAAACTGGAATATTTAAAATTGAATAGGGTTGAGGTAGGGATGGAAAAAATAATTCCGACAATTGAATTTGGAATGGAAAATAAAGTTTCTGGGTTTGGAGGATGCAATGAATATAATGCTGGTTTTTCACTTGATGGAAGGATTATAAAAATTGGTGAAATAGGCTCCACAAAGATGCTCTGCCCACAAGGTACTGAATTGGAAAGTAACTATTTTGAGGTATTGAATATGGAAATGCAAGCATTATTTAGCGAGGGGAAACTGATGCTTACAGGTGAAGGTGGAAACCAATTGATTTTTGGATATAAATAGACCTCAGTCATAAATCTTTAATTTTTTGAACTTCGTTTTAAAATGAATAAAACTTCCCTAATACCCCACAATGAACGTATTCAATCTCTTGATATTCTTCGAGGTGTGGCTGTTCTTGGAATATTGATCATGAATATTCAAAGCTTTTCCATGGTATCTGCTGCCTATATTAATCCCAATGCATTTGGCGATTTGGGCGGGATGAATAAAATGGTTTGGCAATTGAGTCACATTTTTGCAGATCAGAAATTTATATCAATATTTTCCATGCTTTTTGGTGCGGGGATAATATTGTTCATTGAGCACGTTGAGAAAAAAGGATACCTTCCTGCGCGATTTTACTTCCGCCGATTATTTTGGCTTTTTACATTTGGACTGATCCATGGATATTTATTTTGGCATGGAGATGTTCTTGTGGCATATGCTGCTTGCGGAGTGCTAGCATTTTTGCTTCGAAAAATATCTCCTTGGGTTTTATTGCCATTAGGGTTGATTATTTTTTTTGTGCCGTCTTTCAACTATTGGCTGTTTGGTAAATCAATGGAGTTGTGGCCGGCTGAAGCCACAAATGGTTTACAAGAATTGTGGGCTCCTGGACGTGAATCTATTGATAAAGAAATTGGTATGCTCACAGGAAGCATTACTGATCAGTTGAAGTGGAGAATCCCCGAAACATTTAAAATGCAGACGTTCATTTTTGTTATTTGGTATGGGTGGCGAATTTTTGCTTTGATGCTGATTGGTATGAGTTTTTATAAACTGGGGTTGCTCAGTGGTAACTTAAGAAAAAAAATATATGCTATTTTGATTCTTGCCACCTTGCCAATAGGATTGATATTGACATTTATAGGTATTAATAACAATTTTGATCAGGCATGGAGCATGGAGTATGCTATGTTTTTCGGCTGGCAATGGAATTATTATGGCAGTTTGTTTGTGGCAGTGGGTTATATGGCTGTTGTGCTGCTTTTGTCCAAGTATATAAAAATGAAACTTTTGGCAAACGTTGGCAGACTGGCATTTACAAACTATATATTGATGACAATAATTTGCACTACAATATTTTATGGCCATGGTTTCGGAATGTTTGGTGCAGTAGATCGATTGTGGCAAATTGAAGCAGTATTGGCAATATGGGTATTTATATTGTTGTTTAGTCATTTTTGGACTAAGCGATTTTATTTTGGACCTTTAGAATGGTTATGGCGTTTTTTAACCTATGGGAATAAACCAATATTTAAAAAGTAATTTTCTATTACAATTTTCTGAATAGTAAAAGCATGACTAAAAAGAAAGAAATTCAACTTTTACAAAAACAAATTGAAAAACTTGAAGCTGATGATTTTGATCTGGAAGCGTGGAAATCAAGTGCCATTATTATTTTGGAACGCATATTTGGTGTTGACAATCAAAAAATTAAACAGATCGAAAAAGTTAAATACGATCAGAGTAGTTGGGCGTTAAGAGAAGCGAAAGGGTCAAAAAATATGATGGAAACCTGCAAAAAGCAGAGCAAAGAAATATTGCAAATATCCATAGATGAGTTAGAATTGTTTGGATTGCCGGATGATATGAAAGAAGCTCAAGCCGCACCTTTCAAAACGGTGATTGTGAACGCCCTGGAAAATGAATTAAAAATCGCACAATATAAAGATCTGGTTGCCATAATTAATGCTGACATGGCGAGTGAAGAAAAACAAAATAAACTAGTGGATGCACTGTCATCCTATGGCAATGATGCAGCAGAAAATATGCTGATATCTATATTATTGACTGATCAAATAAAAAAATATCTATAGCCCAGAGCAATGATAAAAAGAGATTTTGTTATGCGGATGATTGATGAGTTTGGCAAATTCATGAGTTTGGTTGCGGGCTTAAAAAATGATGGTAAATATGATGATGCGCTCATAAAAGTTAGTGATGTGTTTGAAGGAATGTTGCAATTAGATTCAAAATTTTTGAAGTCTGTAAGCTCCGATGAATTATTGAATTATTTGATGCATGATTTAAAGTATAGCGATCAATACCTAAAAATGGTTTCAGATTTACTTTATGAAGAAGGGATGATATATCATGAAAGCGGAGACCCAATTAGTGCACGCAATGTTCTTGAAAAGACCAGAATATTGATCAATCATTTAATGGATTCCGGATCGACTTTCTCATTTGACTGGTATGAAAAATTGAGTGTCATCGATGAGATTTTAAACTGATAATTATGCTTTTATATTTGTATCATTATATGTTTTAAGTTAAAACCTATCAATTTTCCATTTAAAGGATTGGATTTAATTACAACAATCTTTATTGCTTTATAGAGACTTTTATGAGTAAAATTAAACAAGATAGCCAAGTCAAATCAATAGTTTCTGTGACGGAAGAGAATATTTTAGAAAATTATATTATCATCACAACTGTAAATAAGAACTACCTTAAAATATTTGATTTGTGGTATCATTATTTCCAGAAGACAAACTATGCATCCATTTTACGTGTAATAACAATCGATAAAGAAAGCAATGACTATATTTCTAAAAAATCAATTGAAACCATTTATTTAGGGAAACCTACAAGTAATTTCAACAAAATTGTTGTCTGGAGATTTGATATAATTTTCAATCTTTTAAAGCAAGGTAAAAGTGTTATTCAAACCGATGCAGATGCCATTTGGGTTGATGCAAATTTGGAACATATTATTAACGAAAAATTCGACATTCAGATATCAGTGGAATATGGCATTCCGGAAGATGTATTGGCAAAGTGGAAGTTCACGCTTTGCACAGGGTTTGCCATCTTTCATAGTAATGATAGTGTGCTATCATTCTATAAATATTTTTTAGAATATTGCGCCGATATTAAGGATGATCAAATGGCCTTCAATCGGCTTCTTTTGAAAAATGGTATGGAATGGGAACTGAAACATATCACAAGAAATTCTGGCAGTTTAAAAAAATTTAATCTGTTAATCGAGGCAGTTAGCTACTATACTATTGGAAGAACAATAGAGGAAAAAAGTGATTTATCTGTTTTTCATCCATTTCTTCCGAGCAACAATCAAAATTTGAAAGTTTTAGATCTTATCAGGAGACTTAAAACAATAAACAACGACCCTTTTCTTGATAGTTATCGCAAGTCCATAATCTTAAGTACAAATGGATGGATTTCTACTGCTATCGGTTGGACTGCCGTGGTATTTCATAAGGCAATCAGAAATCTGAAGAAAAAAATTAAAAGTAAAAAGCGTTGATTTTATAAGTATAATTTAAAATTTCGCAAAGTGTTATATGGTAAATAAGCAAAGTAAATTGAAGAAAAATTACAAGAAGGAAATATTAGATAATTACGTTGTCGTAACAACTGTAAATAAAAATTACCTCAAAATTTTTGATTTATGGTATCACTATTTTGAATCTACTGAATATAAATCGATTTTAAAGGTTATCACCATTGATCAGGAAAGCGAAGATTATATCTCTGAAAAATCAATTGAAACCATTTTTGTTGAGAAACCCTCAAGTAATTTTGATAAAATCGTTGTCTGGAGATTTGAGATAATACTAAACTTATTGAAGCAAGGGAAAAATATAATTCAGACAGATGCAGATGCAATTTGGATAAATCCAAGACTTGAGCAGATTGTTGATGATAGTTATGATATCCAGATATCAACAGAATATGGCATTCCTGAAAATGTACTTTCTAAATGGGGATTTACACTTTGTACAGGATTTATCATATTCCACAGCAATCCAAATATTATTTCATTTGTAAAAAGTTGGATTGAAAAATGTGTTAATGTAAAGGGCGATCAAACAGTATTTAATAATCTATTGTTGGATAATGGTATCCAATGGGAGCAAAATAACATTACAAAAAATACCGGTTTTGTGAAAAAATTAAATCTAAATATTGAAGCTATTAGTTATTATACTATTGGCAGAACAATAGAAGAAGAAAGTAACATATCTATTTTTCATCCATACTTACCAAGCAACAATCAAAATTTAAAAATCATAGATCTGATAAAAAGGTTGAAATTGATTGATGATGATCCATTTTTAGATGATCTTTTTAGGCAAGTAATTTTAAATCCTAAGGGTTGGCTGATAAGTACAATTGGTTGGGCAGCTATTATTTATCACAAAGGCAGAAGAAAGTTGAAGGAGAGATTTAATTGATTAAATCAACTTCCTTGCCTATCGACGTGTCTTTTTATTTTTATTAATCAACTAAATTTTTAGTATGAGTATTTCTGAATTATATCAAGGTAAGCAGGTGGATAAATTATCTAAAGAAAAAGAAATTTTAGAGAACTTCCTTATCGTAACAACTATAAACAAAAATTACCTCAAAATATTTGATTTGTGGTATCACTATTTCAAGTTCTCTAAATATAAGTCATTGTTACGGGTGATCACTTTAGATAAAGAGAGTGATGATTATATCTCAAAGAAATCAATATATACAATTTTCATTGGAAAACCCACACAAAATTTTGATAAGATAATGATTTATCGGATTGAATTAATTCTGGAAATTTTACAGAGCGGGAAAAATGTAATTCAAACTGATGCTGATGCAATCTGGGTTAATCCTAATTTAGAGGAAATTGTTGATAAAATGTTCGACATTCAAATTTCTACAGAATATGGAATACCTGAAGAAGTATTGTCTGAATGGGGATTTACACTATGTTGTGGATTTGCCATTTTCCAAAGCAATAAAAATGTGATTTCTTTTTTTAAGAAATGGAAAGAAAATTGTGTGAATGATAAAGGGGATCAAATCATATTTAATAAATTACTTCTGAAATATGGAATGAAATGGGAGCAGGATAGCATTACCAAAAACACAGGTTATATAGAAAAATTAAATCTACGAGTCGAAGCCATAGATTATTTTTCTATAGGTAGAACCATAGAAGGTGATAGTAATCTATCTATTTACCATCCATTTCTTCCAAGCAACAATCAAAATTTAAAAATCATAGATCTGATAAAAAGGTTGAAATTGATTGACGATGACCCTTTTTTAGACGACTATATGAGGTCAATAGTTATTAACCCAATAGGTTGGATCTTGACCACCTACGGGTGGGCAGTCATTGTTTATCACAAAGGAAGAAGAAAGCTAAGAGAGAGATTTTCATAACTTTTCCGAAAATAAATATTCTTTTATGCCCTTTAGTTTATCAATAGCTTCATAAGTATTTTTGGCCCAGCAAAAACGTATGAAGCTACCAAACTCAGCATTATTTCTTATCCCAACTTTTATTTGGGGCTCTACATGGTATATCATCAAATTTCAAATTGGAGATACAGACCCACTTTTTTCTGTTGGCTATAGATTTGCCCTGGCTGGGATAATACTACTTTTATATGCACGAATTAAACATCTGAATTTAAGATATTCCGTCAGAAATCATTTTTTTATTGCCTTGCAAGGGGCGTGTCTTTTTGGAGCAAATTATTGGCTGGTTTACATGGCCACAAAGCATCTCACTAGTGGTTTGGTGGCTGTGGTTTTTTCCGGTCTTATTTTCATGAATGTGTTTTTTAATGCTCTCATTCTAAAAGCTCCTGTGCAAAAATCAGTTATTGCTGGAGGAATGGTTGGCTTTATTGGCATTTTCTTGATTTTTAAAGAAGAGCTTAAAGCTTTCAGTTTTTCAGATCAGGATTTCTTGGCATTTCTTATGGCGTTGGCGGCACTCACATTCGCTTCATTGGGAAATATCTTGTCTGCTTACAATCAAAAACAAAAACTTCCAATAATTCAGACCAATGCATTTGGTATGATTTATGGATCTTTGTTTGTGCTGTCAATAGCATTTTTGTCGGGCAAAGATATTGGGTTTGATGTCACGTTTTCCTACATATCTTCCCTGCTTTACCTCTCTATATTTGGGTCAATAATAGCATTTTCAAGTTACTTGAGTTTATTGGGGAGAATTGGACCAAACAAGTCGGGGTACATTACCTTAGTCATGCCGGTTATTGCCTTAATAATTTCGACCTTTTTAGAGGGGTATCAGTGGACTTTTTATGGAGTTTCCGGTCTTGTGCTTATCCTCTTTGGCGTTTTCGTGGCATTGCAAAAGAGATAGAACCACATCTGTCATTCTTGGCAAAAAAATAAAATTCATACTAAATGTTTATACTGGATAAAATACGACTATCTAATTTTATGGTTATATAATGATGGTAAAAAGCAATTGAATGCTAACAAGAGATAATATTTAGTAAGTTATTAGCCGAGAATAATATGTTTTGCCGATAAAAATGTAATTTGGGGCATTGAAGGCAATCCAAGGGTTTCCTTTTAATTTTATTGAAATATTAACAAAACACAGCTTAAAAATGAAAAAAAGAAATTGGCAAAAAACATTCGTATTCGGAATTCTAATATTATTTATGTCTGGAAATGTATTTGCTCAGGCACAGCCTGAAATAGATTCTGGGGCAACCGCCTGGATGCTTACCTCCACCGCCCTGGTACTTTTAATGATTCCCGGTCTCGCCATGTTTTATGGTGGTCTTGTAAAAACCAAAAATGTTCTTGGAACCATGATGCACAGTTTTGCAGCAATGGGTGTAATGACTATTTTATGGATTACCGTTGGCTATAGCATGTGTTTTGGAGAAAATGTTTTAGGAGGTTGGTTTGGATGGAACTCTGATTATTTTTTGTTGTCGGGTATTGATACCAACATAATGGAAGGCGGAGTTCCTGAGTATGTATTTTCTATGTTTCAAGGAAAATTTGCCATTATCACCCCGGCACTTATTGCCGGAGCCTTTGCTGAGAGAGTTAATTTTAAAGGGTATATGATTTTTATTGTCCTTTGGGGTGTTTTGGTTTATAACCCACTTTGTCACTGGGTATGGGCAGAAGATGGTTTTTTGTTTAACCTGGGTGCAAATGGAGCGATAGATTTTGCAGGAGGAACAGTAGTACATATTTCCGCAGGCGTTAGCGGACTTGTAGCTGCAATTTACCTTGGAGCAAGACGTGGATATCCAAAAACAGCCTTCGAACCCAATAATCTTGTCATGACCATGATTGGTGGTGGGTTGCTTTGGGTAGGTTGGTTTGGCTTTAATGCAGGGAGCAGTATTTCATCAGGATTGGCTACCGCCCAGGCCTTAACCGCTACACAGGCAGCAGCAGCAGCTGGCGGTCTGGCATGGATGATGATTGAAGGAATTCATCTTGGCAAGGCAACAGCCCTTGGATTTATAAGTGGAGTCCTTGCAGGATTAGTAGCAGTTACCCCAGCAGCAGGTGTTGTTCAGCCAAGCGGTGCAATTGCACTTGGATTAATTGCTTCTGGAATTTGTTATAGCTTTATCATGGTTAAAAACAAGCTGGGATATGATGATAGTTTGGATGCGTTTGGCATTCATGGAGTTGGTGGTATTGTCGGCGCACTATTACTCACCTTTTTTATAAGGAAAAGTTGGATGGAAGAGGCTTCAGCATTGGTTGATGGGGGTTGGACTGTTATGCAGCAGTTTGGAGTTCAGGTAGCTGCGGTACTAATTGCCATAGTTTATGCTGGAGTAATAACGTACATTTTATTAATCATCGTAAGTAAAACCGTTGGACTGAGAGCTTCAAAAGCCAGTGAAATGGGCGGGCTGGATAATTCATATCATGGTGAGCATGGTTATGGAATGTTAAATGCTAATTAACTGAAAGGAAAATGAAATTAATAACAGCAATTATAAGAGAAACTCAATTGGATGCAGTAAGAGAAGCATTGATTGAAGCAGATATCACAAGGATTACAGTTAGCCGTGTTTCCGGTCATGGCCAGCAACAAAGTGTTGAAATTTATAGAGGGCGAAAGGTTGTGCCAAATTTGATCCCAAAAACCAGGCTGGAAATTGCCATAAATGATGATTATGTCGAAAGGGCAATTGACACGATAATTAAAGCGGCAAGATTTTCCATCGGTGATATTGGAGATGGTACATTGGGAGATGGTAAAATTTTCGTTACTGCACTTGAAGAATGTATTCGAATTCGCACAAACGAACGAGGGCCGGATGCTGTTTAAATAGCAAAATCAGTAAGTCACCGGTAAAATCATTAAGAAAGATTGTCATTTTGTTTGGCAATCTTTTTTTATGCCCTGAGCATTTTCTCAACGTCTCAATAAAATGCTCAATTGTAGCCCCCTTTAAATTAAACATTTAACTTATTGACATTGACCGGCGAGGCAGGCTTGAAACAGTATTTGAAACACTATGAAAACCCTGCGGGAACAAATAGAATAAGCGAGTTACCAGGTATATTTGTTTTTTGAAAGAATGAATAGACGTCCCCTTTAGTAAAAAAACACGGCTAAGTTCTAATTGTAACAGTATTTTGTTTAAAAAGCTCAAACAGATGATACGCTTGATCTGTTAACAGCATTGTCAGGAACCATTGCTTCA
>VAPL011077329.1_pt1 | contig 46779 bp, 35 predicted proteins | sample 3395061 | NCBI WGS metagenome assembly VAPL01 (sample SAMN08290444, study PRJNA428436) | hydrothermal vent metagenome | isolation source: Deep-sea hydrothermal vent chimney 2 | place: Pacific Ocean: Juan De Fuca Ridge | depth 2182 m m | reverse complement strand
GGTGAAAAACACAAACTAAGGCAAAATGTTAATAAAAATAGCTTTGTTTTCTAAGTTAATTCTTGACTTTTCCATTTAAAAAGGCGAACTTCGTTTATTCCCGAAGCTTCGGGAATAAACGAAACCTGTGCTGTCCCGATAGTTATCGGGATTGTTTCAGCATTCAAACTCTTTTTAGCTTAACGTTGGCAATAATTTGAAAAAACAAAATGCATATAAAAAATACTTAGATTCTTATTTAAGAATCTGTCCTAATTTGACTGATAATGAACTTGATTTCATTCACTCAAATTTGACCTTGACGATGTATAACCAAAAAGAGTTTTATTTAAAAAGTGGAGAAATACAAAAAGAGATGGGTTTTCTCTATAATGGACTTTTAAGGAGTTATTATCTTGATGAGCAAGGAAAAAAAGTTACAATAGCATTTATAAACGAAAATTCTTATGCCTCTGATTATCCTTCTTTTATCAGACAAAACCCTTCAAAATATTATATCGAAACTATAGAGTCATCTGTAATTGTCAATTTACCTTACCAAAAAATACAGGAAGCCTACAAACGGTTTAAAAATTTTGAGAACTACGGCAGGTTAATTGCTGAACAAATACTGATAAAAAAACAGGACAGGATAGAAAGCTTTTTATTTGAAAATGCAGAGGAACGATACTTACACTTTATAAAGCATAATAAGGACATAATTAACAGAATAAGTTTGTCTCATTTATCTTCTTACTTGGGCATTGAACGACAATCATTAAGTAGAATAAGAAAAAATATCTCTTCAAAATAATTTTGTCACAAATGTGTCAGGTCACAAACAAAAGAATGTTTCATATTTGAAACTTAATTTTAGTCTATTTCAAATATGAGCAATTACAAATTTATTTATTTTTTATGCATTACATTACTTATTTCGTCTTGTGCATTTAATAGCACTTTTCACCGTTCACAAAAAATTCCTATTTCTATAAAAGAAATAACACATTTTAATTTTGAAAAAGATACTACCTACATTTCCTACAACGAAGAAAATGATGAAATTAGTTTGTATAAATCTGAAAATAAGTTAATCAATAAAGAATATATCATCAAAAATAAGTTTTTTGAAAGTTCAAGTGGAAACAAGTTAAACGGATGGCTATTAACACCAAAAAAACAAAAACCTATTGCTACTATTTTACACTTTCACGGAAGTGCAGTAAATTTACTTTTTCATTACGAATCAATCGCACCTCTTGTTAAGCAAGGATTCCAGGTTTTTACTTTTGATTATAGCGGATATGGATTTTCAGAAGGAAAATCTACAAGAAAAAATGCACTCCTAGATGCCCATTCAGCCTTGAGTTATATCAAAAAAACGGACTTCTTAAAAGACACAAAACTTATTATTTACGGACAATCATATGGCGGTTATTTAGCATCTATTGTTGGTTCAAATAACCAAGATGAAATTGATGGAATTGTGATTGAAGGTGCTTTTTCTTCTCATAAAGAAGAGGCTAAACATAAGTCCCCTTTTTTTGGTAATCTCGTTAAAAATGAGCAGACTGCAGAGAAGGAAATTCGAAAAAACCATAAACCTATTTTAATAATCCATAGTATGGAAGATAAAATGGTTCCTTTTAAATTTGGAGAAAAAATATTTCAAAGTGCGAATAAACCAAAAGAATTTTATGCAATAGATAAGGCACATATACTAGGCTTGCAGTATTACTCTCAAGAAATATCTAAAAAAATAAAAGAAATGATAAAGGCTAAATAAAAACTATTGCCAACAATGGCTATAATTAATTGCTACTACTCGCCTACTTGGAAAATCCTTTCGGATTTCCCAACTGGTTTTTGTACTTGCAATTTTTTCGCTAAATTTACGCAACTAACCATAGCCGAGACGATAAACAAAATTGTCAATAAGCATCCACATTAATATTAAATCTTATCGGTCTAAAATCAGCAATAGATCTTGCCACTGTTGGTGTTTTTCACCAACAGTTATAATTGTTGGTGAAAAACACAAACTAAGGCAAAATGTTAATAAAAACAGCTTTGTTTTCTAAGTTAATTCTTGACTTTTCCATTTAAAAAGGCGAACTTCGTTTATTCCCGAAATACGGGACTAAAACGAAACCTGTGCTGTCCCGATAGTTATCGGGATTGTTTCAGCATTCAAACTCTTTTTAGCTTAACGTTAGCCATAATTTGACCAAACCAATGAAACCAGAGGATTTAATTTATATTGATTGGAATTTATTTTCGATACTAAAAAACCCAACATTGAGTCCTCATAATTTGTTAAACGATTTTTTAAAATCAAATACTGATAAAATAACTCTTGTTTATTCAGATGCTCATTTGGGAGATTTATCAAAAACGATTGATGACAACTTAAGAACAGATGATTTAAATTACTTATCTAAAAAAACAAAAGATTTAACTATTGTTCATTATTTTGGGCGAAACTACATTGATGTTGAAAATCGAAATCCACTCGAATTTTATGAAACGAATGTTTATGACAACTCAACAGAACCATTAGCACCTTTTCAAACAATTGTTAAACAAATGACTGATAAATATGGTCCATTAAGAGACGATATAATCAAAACACATTTTAAATTAGAACCAAAAAATATTTGCAATTTTTCTGTATCACAATTAGATGAGTTGATTAAAATGATTGGAATTAGTAATTCACTAAAAGAATTCGTTGAATTTGGATTACAGTTAAGAGGAGATACTACAACAAATCCATTGACATATGTGGACTATTACGTAACTGCTTATATGAATTTAGACTTGATTGGATTTTTTCCTGACTCAATGAATAAGAAAGGAGATTTTAGCAATTTACTTAATGATTCTAAACATTCGGCATATGGTTCTATGTGTAAAGCATTTATTACAAACGACAACAAATGTTATCATAAATCTAAATTTCTATTTGAATATTTTAAAAGCAATTCCAAACTGATTAAAACCTGTAAAATCAAAAATGGAATATCGGAATTAGAGAAAGATTTAAACAGTTTAATCGAATAAAAACTATGGCTAACAAAATATATAAACCATTGGGCAATAAGTGATTAAATCAAAGTGCATATAAATAAAGATAGTAATAAACCGAAAGTGAAGTGTTTTTTAATGCCCAACGCTTCATATACAAACCGATAAACGAAATTGTCAATAAGCATCTACATCAATATTAAATCGAATCGGTCTAAAATCGGCAATAGATTGAAAACTGTTTTTAATTTTTTGAATGATGGCTTTAGATTGTTTTAGTGAATTTTCTTTAGGCAGTTTTACCAATACCGTTTTTATATGCTGATTTCTAATTCTGGAAATTGCAGGGCTAGAAGGTCCAAGTATATTAGAACCAAAAGAATTGTATAATGATCTATATAACCAATCAGCACCTGAGTTTACTTTAATATAATCTTTATGTTTTAAGGTAATTTTTACTAAACGTTGTAAAGGCGGATAATGATATTGATGTCGCTCATCCATTTGCTCTTTAAACATGGTTTTATGATCATTGGTAGTAACCTGTTGTAATATTTGATGATATGGATTAAAAGTTTGAATGGCTACTCTACCTCTTTTCTTAGCACGCCCTGCCCTACCCGAAACTTGCACCAACAACTGAAAACTTTTTTCGTGTGCTCTAAAATCAGGAAAATTCAACATATTATCTGCATTCAAAACCCCTACTAACGATACATTCGCAAAATCTAATCCTTTTGAAAGCATTTGAGTTCCTACTAATATATCAATTTCCTGAGCTGTAAAAGCATTCAATATCTTTTGATATCCGTATTTACCTCTGGTAGTATCTAGATCCATTCTACCGGTTTTAGCTTCAGGAAATAGTTCTTGTAATTCTAATTCAATCTGTTCAGTACCAAAACCCTTAGTATCTAAACTCGGACTGCCACAAGCTGAACATATTTTAGGCATTGCTCTGTTATAATTACAATAATGGCAGCGCAATTCATCTCTAAATTTATGATAGGTTAAACTCACATCACAATTTGGACATTGTGGTGCAACACCACAGGTTTTACATTCAACAATTGGCGAATAACCTCTGCGATTTTGAAATAAGATAACTTGTTCTTTTTCTGCTAATGCTTCTTCAATCAATTTTAATAGTCGCTCGGAAAAATGTCCTGTCATTCGTTTTTTACGATAGCCTTCTTTGATATTAACCAATTCTATTTCAGGCAATAACACATTATTAAAACGTCTGTTGAGTTCTACCAGTCCATATTTTTGCTGTTGTGCATTATAATAGCTTTCTACTGAAGGCGTAGCGCTTCCTAATAAGACCTTAGCATTATGTAAATTTGCCAGTACAATAGCTGCATCACGTGCGTGATAACGTGGTGCAGGATCAAACTGTTTATAAGATGTTTCATGTTCTTCGTCAACAATAACTAATCCTAAGTTAGAAAATGGTAAAAATAACGATGAGCGTGCACCCAAAACAAGTTGTGCTTTTGATGAATCATGTAAGATGTTATTCCAAACTTCTACACGCTCATTTAATGAGTATTTAGAATGAAAAACGGCTATCTGATTCCCGAAATAACGTTGTAACCTCTGAATTAACTGTGTGGTCAATGCAATTTCAGGCACCAAATACAACACTTGTTTACCTTGCATTAAAACTTTATCAATCAGTTTTACATAAATTTCCGTTTTACCGCTTGAGGTGATTCCGTGTAATAGAGTTACTTCTTTATCTATAAAGGACTTTTTTATTTCAACATAAGCCTCTTCCTGAAAGTCAGTTAATTCTTTAATAGACTCTGAAGGATCGTCAAAATTTACTCTATCAGTTTGGATAGTATAAATTTCCAATATATTTTTATCCACTAAGGCTTTAATTACTGCAGAAGACACTTTACTCTTATCTTGAAGTGCTAGCTGCTTAATTGGTTTTTTAGTTGTTGCTTGCAAAGAGAAGTATGTTAATAATACATTCCGTTGTTGCTTGGCTCTATTCAAACTTTCTAACAGCTCATTTAATTTTTCTTCATCAGAAAACGCTTCGTTTAACTTTATATACTTAACCATTTTAGGTTTGTATTGTTCAGTTATTTCTTCGTTTAAAACAATCGCTTTTTTATCTAATAAGCTATTTAATATTGGTAATACACGTTTTTTATCTAAAATTTGACTGATCTTTTGAATCGGTAAGCTTGATTGATGTTCTAAGGCTTCAATAATTAGGAATTCATCATCCGTTAAGGTAGATTCATCTGAAAAACTTGTGTTTTTTATAACTTGTGTTTCGCTTTCCAGTAAAAATGCCGATGGTAATGCTGAGCGCATTACTTCTCCTAAAGAACACATATAATAATCGGCTATCCATTGCCAATGTAACAATTGATTTTGAGTAACTAAAGAACTATCATCTAAAATCTGATAAATTTCTTTTGCTTCATAAGCAGTTGGTTCAATTTGGTGTATTTCGGCAACTATTGCTGTATATATTTTAGACTTCCCAAAAGGTACAGCCACTCGCATACCCGGTTCTAAAAAAGTGGATTCAGCTTGCGTAATTTTATAAGTAAATAATCGCTGTAGCGGAATGGGTAGTATGACGTTTATAAAATGGTTCAAGGTTTCAAGTTTCAGGTTTGGTAAAAATAAAGAGTTTTAAATTATAGTCACCCACAAACCACAAATTTTTCTAACAACTATTTTTATAGACCTCACAAGTTTTAAAAACCTGTGAGGTCAGAAAAAAGTTTGGCACACTGTTTGTAAAAGTACTAGTAACCGTGTTAACCAAAGCCTAATTTTTTAAATATAACTTAACACTATTTATTATGAACAAAATAATAGCATTATTTGTAACGATCATTTCACTAAGCCTTTCTCCTGTAACTTTTGCAAGTACTAAGAGTGATGTTAGTAATACTTTATATGGTTATAGTAATTATGGTGAAACATTCACTTTTGTGGAAAGAGGAATTACATTTTCAGTATTCCAAAATGGTGAGTTTGATTTTTATATCAATCCCAGAAATAGTGTTAGTGCTTCTGTTAATTTTGGCGGAGTAGGTATTTCTTATAACTCAGGTTATAATTATGATGCTTATGTACAATACGATGATTATGGTGCTATTATTCAGGTTGAAAATGTACCTATTTACTATGATTACTATGGCAGAATTACGCAAGCCGGTAATGTAAGAATCAGGTACAATTCAAATAGATTAGTGCGCGTTGGAGGGTTACATATATATTATAATACTTATGGACGTTACTCTCATTATACCGGATTTATCAACAGGTTTAACAGACATTATGTATATCAACCATATCACAACTATTTTGTGAGACCATTTTATAATGATTGTATTGTTAGTTATAACCCGTATAGAAGGTTTTATAATCCAATACGTTACAATTATCGTAATTATAGAAACAATTACCGGAGCAATAGAAATTATAGAACCAATAGATCTTTTAGAAGTATTAATTCAAGAGTAGCGAGTTCTAATTCGAATAGGCAATATTCTAGACGCTCTTCAGTGAGTAGAAGTGTAGCTAGAAATACATCAACAAGAAGACAAGGTTCTCAAACCAGACGTTCTGATAATAGTGCAGGTACTAGAAGACAAAGTACACAACGTAACGGACAAGTAAGACGTTCTAACACTAATAGTAGTATTACTAGAAACTCTTCTGGTACAAGAAGACAAAGCGTACAACGTAGTGGTCAATCTCAAAGAAGGTCAGTTGTAAATAATAGCACAGTTCAAAGGCGTTCTAATACTAGCAGTCGTGTTACAAGAAATAATAACACAAACACTAGAAGATCAAGTTCACAAAGAACAGCTCGATCAAATGAGAACAGAAAACCTAATACTAGCAGAAGAATTGCTCAAAATATTAGTAAACCTGCTAATACGAGTCAAAGAAGAAGTGTTGAACGTAGAAGTACACCAACAAGAAGTGTTCAACAAAAAAGAACAGTACAAAAGCGTTCAAGTCAAAATACAAGAACGCCTCAAAGAAATGTTACACAGCGTAGTTCGTCAAGAAATAATGCTACAGTAGCAAAAAGAGGTACAACTACTTCTAGAGGTAGAACTTCTAGCAGGAGATAATATAGAAAAAGGGAAAGCAGTTAATCTAGAAAGTCTTACTTAGCTATGAGTAAGGCTTTTAGTTTTTTAATAAGTTTTATGTTATACTATTAAAATGGTGTTTCAGATATTCTCATATTATCAAAAAGTAGCACACATCCTTCAGAGGATGCTGTAGCTCCGACCTCAAGTATATTCTGAATTGAATTTGATGTTGGTAAATTAATTCCGGTTGCTGAAATTATTTGTGTTCCATCTTGCCATAATTCAATAATACCATTACTATCATTACTATATTTCAGATGTACTTTTAGTGTAAACCATTGATTTTTAGGAACAGTTAATCCTGAATTGTTCACAATATTTAATTTAGCTCCAAATTTATTTTCAAATTCTAATTTATTATTACGGATAACCACTCTTGATCCTGGGCTCAGGTAGAAATAAGCATTTTCAAAATCTACAATACTAAAAGGCATTCCGCTTTCAATATAATAATCTGCTTCAAACCAAACATCAGCATCTTTTAAGTAGAAGTTTATAGTTGATGATATTGATGATTTAGAAGTTACCATATTAGCTGTTGGAGGTACACTTGTAAATTTCATCACCTTATTTGAAGCGTTTAAAGGGTCGTTAACCAATTCAATTTTATTATCAATAAAAGTGCATGTCTCATCTAATATACATTGACTTAACAAAACATAATCTGATACCTCAGGTGTTGCAGGACTTTGTAACGTAAAGTTTGTCCAATACAAATCTATGTCTGAAAGAGAACTTATAAACAAATCTTTAAATGCAGATTGGCTTTCAAAATTTTCTATATAGTTATTTTTAGTGGGAAATAAATCTACTCCATCTTTTAAAAAAGTACCGGAATTATCTATTACATAATTATCTTCTAAAAAATCGGGTTCAAAATATTGCAACGCAAAAGTACATAAACCATTAACATTCGTATATAATTTACCATCTTCATAAATAAAGACCTTCTCTCCTTCTAGTGTTGTAAATGTTTCTAACAATCCATTAGAATTACATGTATTAAATTTGTTTACATTGTCATCTTTCTGACAACTTATAAAAAAAAGTAAAAATGCGTAACTAATTATTGAATGTAGCTTCATTACAAATGGGTTATAATATAGCATATAACGAAAAAAGAGAGTGGAAATTATTTAGTCTATAGAAGTGTAAAAAAATAATTTACCTACGTTCCAATTTATCCTTAAATAAAAACATTAATACAATAGGTACAGCAAGAATACTAACTATAAACATATTATCTGTAAAAATTTGTGGATATAAAACTAATGTCAATACAAAACCACCTACAGCTCCACCTAAATGAGCACTATGACCAATATTGCCTAATTGTGCTTTCATACCATACATAGAATATAAAAAATAGCCAACGCCAAATATATAACCCGGAATAGGTATTGGAATAAAAAACATATATAAACTCATATCTGGATTTAACATAATTGCTGCATATAAAATTCCCATTACTGCACCAGACGCACCCACAGCACTATAATAGGGTTCTTTTTTATGAAAAACCAGTCCTAAAGTACTTCCAGCTAATAGGCTTCCGATATAAATAATTAAAAATTTAGTCACACCTAAATGGATAATAACTTGATCTGCAAAAAAATATAAGGTCAACATATTAAAAAATAAATGCCCTTGATCTACGTGTAAAAACCCTGAAGTTAGCATCCGTATTTTTTCTCCTTGTAAAATGGGACCAATCTGAAATTTATATCGTTCTAGAAATAACCTGTCTGAAAACCCTTTTAATGAGACTAAAACATTCACTATTATAATTGCAATTACAGCTTTATCCATTTACTCTAACTATTTTTTTCAAAGATAAAATTATATACCGATATTTGCTGAAAATTTTTGAATGCAATTTTTGACCTTTATACTTGTCTATCCGTTTATATGGTTATTTTCTATTTTACCATTTAGAGTCTTATACTTTATTTCTGATTGTTTTTATTACCTTATCTATTATATTATTGGTTATAGAAAAAAAACTGTAGCATATAATTTAAAACTTACTTTTCCTAAAAAATCTGATCAAGAAATTAAAATCATCACCAAAAAATTCTTTAGACACTTTATTGATGTTTTTGTTGAAATGATAAAAGCATTTACTATTTCAGAAAAAGCAATGTTAAAGCGGTACAAATTTACAAATGTTGAGTTATTACAGAAATTAGAAGCCAACAATAAAAGTGTATTATTAATTGGCTCTCACTATGCAAATTGGGAATGGATATTTAGCCTTAATCTATTTATTAAATATAATTCTTATGGAGTTATTAAAAAATTAAAAAATTCATATTTCGATAAAAAAATTCGCCAAACCAGAGGGAGGTATCATACTAAAATAGTGTCTACCAAAGAAATTTTTAATATTATTGATAGCAATACTAAAAACAACATACCATCTATCTATGGTTTTTTAGGTGATCAATCACCCAAAGTAGAAAAAACATATCATTGGTCTACATTTCTAGGTGTTCATGTACCTATTATTACCGGTTCAGAAATGTTAGCTAAAAAACACAATTTAACTGTGGTAGTCTTTAAAACAACAAAAGTGAAACGTGGTTATTACGAGACTACTTTTAAATTGTTAGCGGAAAATCCTACTGATTTTAAAGATTATGATATAACCGATTTATATCTTAGAGAACTTGAAAAGTCAATTTATAACCAACCTGAATATTATTTTTGGACACATAAGCGTTTTAAACATAAGAATAAAGTACCAGTAGGCAGTCCCGATAGCTATCGGGAGCAGTAGGCAAAAATATTTTTTAAGATTCAAACCATTTATCAACCATTTTCTTTTCTAATTGATGGTTGTGTTTATATTCAAACTCATTTGAAATAGCATTATACTCATAATCATCTTTCCACTCTTTAAAATTTTTAGCCAAACTTAAAATACTATCACAAACATAAGATACTTCTTTATCTGTTATTGTTGGATGAATTGACATTCTGATCCAACCCGGTCTTTCCAATAAGCAACCGTCTTCTATTTTGTGTTTATAATCTTCAGAAGTTAACAAATCGATATGCAATAAAAAATGCCCGTAAGTACCGGCACAAGAGCATCCGCCACGAGTTTGAACACCAAATTTATCATTCAATAATTTGACTCCTAAATTGTAATGTAACTCATCTATATAAAATGAAAAAATACCAATTCTATTTTCATGTTCTTCAGCTAGTAAATGTAAATTTTCAATTCCTTTTAATTGAGAGAAAATATAAGTATTGATCTCATGCTCTCGTGCTAATATCTTTTCAGAACTCATTTGTTCTTTTAACTGAATTGCCAAGGCAATTTTAATAGTCTGTAAAAAACCCGGTGTTCCTCCGTCTTCACGTAACTCAATGTCTTCAATATAACGATGATCTCCCCAAGGATTGGTATAAGTAACCGTACCACCTCCAGGATTATCAGGAACTGAATTATGATATAATTCATCACTAAAAATCAACACACCTGAAGTTCCCGGACCTCCCAAAAATTTATGAGGGGAAAAGAAAATGGCATCTAAATATGCATCTTTATCTTCAGGATGCATATCAATGGTTACATAAGGTGCCGAACAAGCGAAATCAACAAAGCAAAATCCGTTATAATTATGAATCATTTTTGCCATTTTATGATAGTCAGTTCTAATACCAGTTACATTAGAACATGCAGTAATTGAGGCAATTTTAACCTTTCTATCTTTATATTGTTCAAGCAGTTTTTCAAAGCTTTTAAAGCAGACCAATCCTGTTTCTTCACAAGGTATCACCTCAACATCTGCAATAGTCTCTAACCATGAAGTATGATTAGAGTGATGCTCCATATGTGTAATAAAAACAATAGGTTTTAAGTCATCAGGAATTTTAGTATATTCCTTCATGCTTTCAGGCATTTTTAATCCTAAAATGCGTTGGAATTTATTAATGACACCTGTCATACCTGTTCCTTCAGTGATTAGGCAGTCATTTTCAGAAGCATTTACATGTTTTTTAATGATATCACGAGCTTTGTGATATGCTTGAGTCATTGCCGAGCCTGTAATGGAAGTTTCAGTATGTGTATTGGCAACAAAGGGTCCAAACTCATTGATGATCTTTTCTTCAATGGGTCTGTAGAGTCTTCCACTGGCTGTCCAGTCTGTATATATTATCTTTTTTTCTCCATAAGGAGATTTAAAAGATTGATCAACTCCAATAATATGTTTTCTAAACTGATCAAAATAGTTTTCTAAAGACATATACTTATTTTAGATTTACGATTTTGGATTTACGATTGTAAATTTATGATTTTATAATCTGGCTATTGCTGCTATTTCGTCCATAATACGAGTTGCTAATTCATCTGCATTATTTTGTGAAGTACTCTCTGTATATACCCTAATAATAGGTTCTGTATTAGACTTACGAAGGTGAACCCATTCTTTCTCAAAATCAATTTTTACACCATCAATAGTACTTACTTCTTCATTTTTATACTTTTCAGCTACAGTCTCTAGAATTTTATCAACATCTAATGCTGGAGTCAATTGAATTTTATTCTTACTCATAAAATAACTAGGATAGCTTTCACGTAATGCTTTACAACTAAGCTTAGATTTTGCTAAATGCGATAAGAAAAGTGCTACACCTACTAAAGAATCTCTGCCATAGTGTGACGCCGGGTAAATAATTCCACCATTACCTTCACCTCCAATGACTGCATTGGTATCCTTCATTAATTGTACAACATTTACTTCACCAACGGCACTCGCTTGATAATTACCTCCATGCATTTCGGTAACGTCACGCAATGCTCTTGAAGATGATAAGTTTGATACTGTATTACCTTTTGTCTGACTCAAAACATAATCAGCACAAGCTACTAAGGTATATTCTTCTCCAAACATAGAACCATCTTCACAAACCAATGCTAAACGATCAACATCAGGATCAACTACCACACCTAAATCAGCTTTTTCTTTAACTACTAATTCAGAAATATCAGTCAAATGCGCTGCTAATGGTTCCGGATTATGTGGAAAATGACCATTTGGTTCACAATATAGTTTGATACACTCTACTCCTAACCTTTCTAATAAATCTGGTATTACAATTCCTCCTGTCGAATTAACCGCATCAACCACTACTTTAAAATTTGCATTTTTTATAGCTTCTACATCAACCAAATCTAATTTTAATACTTCATCAATATGTTTATTCATATACCCTTTCATCTTGGTATAAATTCCCAGATTATCAACATCTGCAAAAGTGTAACCATCATCCTCAGCCAATTGTAAAATTTCTTCGCCATCTTGACCATTTAAAAATTCTCCTTTTTCATTTAATAATTTTAAAGCATTCCATTGTTTTGGATTATGCGATGCTGTTAAAATAATACCGCCATCAGCATTTTCAATGGGTACAGCAATCTCAACAGTTGGTGTTGTTGAAAGTCCCAGATCTTTAACATCTATACCCAAACCAACTAAGGTATTAGCCACTAAACTACTGATCATTTTACCAGAGATTCTAGCATCTCTGCCAAGAACAACAGTTAATTTTTCTTTGGTTGGGTTTCTTTTTATTAACCAACTGCCATAGGCAGCTGCAAATTTTACGGCATCAACAGGTGTTAAGTTATCATTGACATTCCCGCCAATTGTTCCTCGTATTCCTGAGATAGATTTTATTAAAGTCATAGTTATTTTTTTGCTTAAGCAAAGATAAGTTTATTCCCTGAAAGTTAAAACAAAGAAATAGTTTAACTCAGGGCAAACGCATTAAAAAAAGTATAGCTGATTTTCAGTCGTTTAACTTTAAATTCATCAAAACCTTTCAATTATTAATGACAATGTCATTTCGGTTCCGAATTCTTGGGAAGGAACGAACGACGAGAAATCTTTTTGTTATTTAGATTCTTCATTTCGCTAAAGCTACTCCCGAAGCCTTGGGGCTAAATGACAAATATTTTAATAGTGTCCTGTAGTTTAACCACAATTAATACCTACAAGGTTTTGAAAACCTTGCAGGAAATGATCATTTAATTATTATTCCACAAAAAAACCGCTGAAAATTCAGCGGTTTTAAAATTTAGTTAGCGTGAGGTTTTTTTATTTCTTCTCAGCGTCCATTTTATTTTTCAAATCAGCTAAAACAGAAAGGTCACCTAATGTAGATTTCTCTGTATTATCTTCCATTCTCTTTTTAGTTGCTTTGATAGCTTTCTTTTCTTGAGCTTTGAATATAGAGGTGTGAGAAATTACCAATCTTCTATAATCTTTATTAAACTCTAATACTTTAAAGTCAACAGTATCACCTTTTTCAAGTTTACTACCATCTTCTTTTTCCATATAACGACCAGGAACAAAAGCTTCAACATCATCATCTCCGAAAGTTACAATAGCACCTTTATCAGTTACTTGAGTAACAGTACCGTTATGTATAGAATCGATTGTAAATTTATCTTCAAAAGCATCCCAAGGGTTATCTTGTGTTTGTTTATGTCCTAAATTTAACTTTCTACCTTCTACATCTAATTCTAATACTTGAACTTCTAATTTATCACCAACTTTTACAAAATCTGATGGATGTTTAACTTTAGTAGTCCAAGAAAGATCAGAGATATAGACCAATCCGTCAATACCCTCTTCTAGTTCAACAAATACTCCGAAGTTTGTATAATTTCTTATAATACCTTCATGTTTAGAGCCTACAGGATATTTTTTAGTAATATCTGTCCAAGGATCTGGATGTAATTGTTTTATACCTAAAGACATTTTACGGTCTTCTCTATCTAATGTTAAGATCACTGCTTCAATTTCATCACCTACTTTTACAAAATCTTGAGCTGAACGTAAATGTGTTGACCAAGACATTTCAGAAACGTGAATTAATCCTTCAACACCTTTACTTACTTCAATAAACGCACCATAATCGGCAATAATAGCTACTTTACCTTTTACTTTATCGCCAATTTTAAGTTCGGCATCTAAAGCTTCCCAAGGATGTTTTTCTAATTGTTTTAATCCTAATTGAATTCTAGATTTGTTATCATCAAAATCAAGGATAACTACATTTAGTTTTTGGTCTAATTCTACAATTTCACTCGGATGATTAATTCTACTCCAAGATAGATCAGTAATATGTACTAAACCGTCAACACCACCAAGATCAACAAATACACCATAAGAAGTAATATTTTTAACAACACCTTCTAATACTTGACCTTTTTCTAGTTGACCAATAATTTCTTTCTTTTGTTCTGCTAGATCAGCTTCAATAAGTGCTTTATGAGAAACTACAACGTTTTTAAATTCATGATTAATTTTAACCACTTTGAATTCCATCGTTTTTTCAACATACTGATCATAATCTCTAATTGGTTTTACATCAATTTGAGAACCCGGTAAGAATGCTTCAATTCCGAAAACATCAACGATCATACCTCCTTTAGTTCTACATTTGATAAAGCCATTTACTACTTCTTGAGTTTCGTGAGCTTTATTAACTCTTTCCCAAGCTTTAATTACTCTAGCTTTTCTATGTGATAATACCAATTGACCTGTACTATCTTCACGTTTATCAACTAAAACTTCAACTGTATCTCCTACAACTAAGTCAGGATTATATCTAAATTCATTTAATGAGATAACGCCTTCAGATTTAGAATTGATATCAATAATAGCTTCGCGTTCAGTCATTCTAACTACAGTACCATCAATTACCTGACGTTCTTCAACTAAACCTGTAATACCCTCTAAGGCTTTGTCAAATGCAACTAATTTCTTTTCATCAACTGCCTCTATACCTTCTTCGTATTTATGCCAATCGAAATTATCTAAAAATTCTTGTGTGTTTTGTGGAGTTTCTTTTGGTTTTTCTTCAACTACAGCTTCAACTTCTTCTTTAGATTCCTCTTTCTTTTCAACTTTTTTAGTTACAGCTTTAGGTTTTTCTTCTTTTACATCTTCTTTCTTTTCCGCTTTTTTAGGTTTTTCCTCTTTGGCATCTTCTACCGAATCAGTAGCATATTTTGATTCTAATCCTAATTCTTGAACTAATAAAGTATAGAAAATAGCTCTATATTTATTTCTGTTAGAAGAACCAATTGCTTCAATTGTAGCAGTTATAGCCTCATCTAATTTTGGAGAGTCTTCTAGACCCATTTTTTTGATCAGGAAATTCTTCTTAACCGTTTCTAATTCTTTTGAATCTGAACTAGAAACTTTTTCTGCATCAGCTCTATAAATTGATGGTCCTAATCCTTTTGTAACACTTGCTAATAAATCAATATTAACTTTTAAACTTAATTTTTCGACTTCGCTAGTGTATAAATCTATTTTTTCTTGTAGTTTAGACATATGTCTAATAATATTTGTATCTTATTGTTATTCAGATTATTAACGATAATACCAATAAAAGAGTTAAACAAAATCATTTTTTAATAAATCCTTTCTTAAATCTGCTCTCATAAAAGGAGTGCAAATTTACGGATATTTTAATTAATATATCAAGTAATAATAGAAATTTTTAAGCATCAATGCTTAATGAACAAGTAACAATGCTCAAGGTTGCGAATGTAGAGAAATCTATAATAAAGATCTAATAATTTCTTCTTCAGTAATTCCTTCAGCTTCAGCTTTATAATTTTTTACAATTCTATGACGTAGAATAGCATAAGCTACTGCTTGAACATCTTCAATATCGGGAGAAAATTTACCCTTAATAGCCGCAAACCCTTTAGCTGCTAAAATTAAATTTTGAGAAGCTCTAGGCCCGGCACCCCAATCAATATAATCGTTTACTATTTGTGTTGCTCTAGAATAATTAGGTCTTGTTTTGGCAACTAAAGTAACTGCATATTCTACGACATTATCAGCAACGGGTATTCGCCTTATAAGGTGCTGCAAGTTCAGTATTTCTTCTGCTGAAAAGATTGAATTAACCTGTTTTGTTTCATCTGTAGTAGTGCTCTTTACAACTTCTACTTCTTCATCAAAAGAAGGGTAATCTAAATAAATAGAAAACATGAATCTATCAAGTTGAGCTTCAGGTAAAGGGTAAGTACCTTCTTGTTCAATAGGATTCTGAGTTGCTAGCACAAAAAATGGTGGTTCTATTTTATATTGATGGCCTGCAACTGTTACTGATTTTTCTTGCATTGCCTCCAATAAAGCTGCTTGCGTTTTAGGCGGTGTTCTATTAATTTCATCTGCTAAGAGAATATTAGAGAATATAGGCCCTTTTATGAATTTAAAATGTCTATTCTCGTCTAAAATTTCACTTCCAATAATATCAGAAGGCATTAAATCAGGTGTAAATTGAATACGCTTAAAATTCAAACCTAATGTTTGAGATATCGTATTTACCAATAATGTTTTAGCCAATCCCGGGACACCAATCAATAAGGAATGACCTCCACATAAGAGAGATAGTAAAACATGGTCTATCGCTTCATTTTGACCAATAATTATTTTGCCTACTTCTTGTTTTAGCGCTTTATATTTTTTTACTAAATTTTCGACTGCTATTACGTCAGACATAGATTAGTTAATTGATTTATAATTCATTAAATACTGTGGACTGTCTACTGAATACTGTAGGCTATTTTTTTTTCCAATTATTTTTAAACTCACAACTTTTATAACCTCTATTGATTTTAATATAAGTATCTCCAATTTTTTCTTTGGTCCATTTAGCAATAGTCTCTTCACGCTTTTTTTGTAATGCCAAATTTTGTATTTTGACATAATCTTTAGAAAGATCTGCTATATGAGCAACGGTTTTAGATTTCATTAAAATCATTTTATACATTTTTTCTCCTTCACGGGTTTCATCGTAAAATATTTCAGAAATTTCACCTTCTTTTAATATACTTATTCTAGCATATAAGGCTGGATCCATTCTGGTTAAATCAAATTTAGTATCACTGCTTATAGGATTAATAAGTAAACCATTATTAGATTTTGTTTCCTTATCTTCAGAATACTTTTTAACGGCTTCTTCAAAAGTAAGCTTTAAGGTCAAAATATCTTTTTTAATCTTTGCAATTGTATCTTTTACTTGTTGCTGTTGTTCATCTGTAATTTCAGGTTGCATTAAAAGATGTCTTACGTCACGTTGTTTACCTTTAATTTTTTCAACTGTAAGAATATGATATCCAAAATCTGACTTAAAAGGTTCAGACATTTCACCTTCATTTAAACTAAATGCAGCTTCTTTAAATTCTTTTACAAAACCGCTTTCTCTGGTAATTGTATATAAACCACTATTATCAACAACACCCGGATCATTCGAGTATAAAATGGCTTTCATTTTAAAGCTATGTCCATCTTCTACTTCTTTTTTTATTTCTTTAAGCCTGTCAATAACTCTTTTCTCTTCTGCCTCAGACGGTTTTACATGTAGAACAATTTGAGCTAATTCAATTTCTGCTCCAATTTCAGGTATGTTATTTTCTTTTTCGAGACTCTTATAATAACTTCTAACTTCTTCTGGTGTTACATCAACATCGTCAGTTAGTTTTTGTTGCATTTTTTGAATTAAAGAGGCTTCCTTTTCTACTTCAACAAATTCTTTTCTTAAGTCAGCCATGTCATTAAATCCATAGAATTTATATAGTTTTTCTTCTGACCCTAATTGTTGTAAAAAGTAAGCAATTTTTCTTTCAACTTGACTATTGACTTCAGTTTCTGTTACAACTATACTATCAACAACTGCATGATGTGATAATAATTTTCTATTCATAATTTGCTCTAACATATCACAATCAGAAATATCTACTTTACCATCACTTTGTTGTTCTAATTCTAATTTATAAGCAGCAATTTCAGAATCTAATACAATATTTTTTCCAATTACAGTAGCCACTCCATCTAACTTAACTCTAGTTTGTGTTTTTAATGTATCTAATTTAACTTTGTCTTGTTCTTTTATTGTATCTAATTCAGTTTTATCTTGAGCATTTATTGTAAAGGCAATTAATAAAATTGAAAGTGTTATATATTTTTTTAGCATTTTAGTAAATTTCAAATTCTTTATTTTTAATGGCATCTTCTGTTAATATTTCTTCAATTTTTCTTAATAGTTCTAATTTTCTCTTATGTAATATCATTTGCTTAATAGTTGGCAACGCATAACTAATAGGAGCTATTTGATTCCGCAATAATACACCTTTAACTTTAATTAGATATACTCCTGAAGAGTCTTCTTTTTGAATAAATTTATTTTTTCTTAAAAACTTATTCTTATCATAATTTTTAATAAATGGTGTTTTTTTAATTACTTCATCATATTTAATCCAAATTGTGTCATTTAGACTATAGGATCTCAATTGTAGTTCTCGTTCCATAATTTTAATATCAGACGCATCATCATCAGATTTAAATAATGAAATAAACTCTTTGGGGTTTAATATATCATTTCCAAAAGAGATATATCTAAACTTTACCAACTCTTCATTTAATCTAAATATCTCTTTGTTCTCTTTATAAAAACTGTCAATATTAATTTGTGTTACCAGCGTATCTAATTCTTGCTTGACAATTGCTTCCTTATATTTATTAATCAATAAGTCTCGTCTATATTGTTCAACCAATTTATTGACATTCTCTTCTTCTCTCTTATCTAAATTAATTTTAGCTTTTTTAAATAATAATTGTTCTTTTGCCCATTTATTTATATAACTACTAACAAGTAATAGACTATCTTGTTTTGTGAATTTTTTCGGTAAAATAGTCTTAATATCCTCTTTATATAAATAATTATTATATACTTTAGCAATAGGAGTTTTCCCTTTTTCGTGATCAACACACGAAATTATTATTGCAACTAATAATATGTACAACAACTGCTTTTGCAACTTAATTTTGGTTTTGTTTTATTAATTTTTTTAATACTCTTTTCTTCACTTTAACAGAATATTGTTGTTTTAATTCTTCAACCCATTGATGATCTAAATATTCTTGATAATCATTAATGACCTTCCCTTTAGCTTCATTGAGTAACATTGGTTGTGGTGTAATTATTTCAAGGATCTTTACAACAATAAAATTATTAGAACCTTCATCAATAACTTCAGAAACTCCTTCTTTATTTAACTTAAAATTTTTAGGTAATTTTTTATGATTCTCTTCTAATAACCCCTTAATAAATAATACATGGATAGTCGCACCTTCATTAACCAACTTTTTAATCTCTTCAATTTCTTTATTTTCTTCAAAGTGTTTTTTTACTTGTGCAGCCTTTTCTTCATTTGTGCAAGAGGCAATAATTACATCTCCTCTTTTTTTCCAATAATAATTTTGTTGATTTTTATCAAAAAAATCTTTTAGACCTATTGTATCTTTTTCAGATCGTTTCCAAACTTTATCTTGTAATAGATCAAATAACAATAACCCATCTTTATATTCTTGTAAAGTGAATGCAAAATCAGAGTCAGTTTTCTCTAAATTATTTTTAAAATATTCTATTATTTTCATCTCAAAGAAAAGAGTGTATGCCTCTTTAGCACTTTTATTAGAATGCTTAGCTTTATAATTTATCAAATCATTAAGTACTGTATTAACTTTGTTAATTGAGAAAACAGTAGTTTTTAAATTATTAGCTATATGAGCTGTATCATTTTTAAAATATGCTTTGAGTATTGCATCATCTTCAATGATTTCATACTCATTAATAAGTCTTTTAACAATTGATGTTCCTGCAAGCTTATAACGTTTACTTTTTTCAATTTTTTTGGTTAATTCCCTCTTCATTGCATCAAAATCTTTAATAGGAAGTTTTCTAATCAGTTTGATGATATGCCAACCATAAGATGTTTTAAACGGTGATGAAATATCAAAAATATTTTTCATAGAAAAGGCTACATCTGCAAAAGGTTTAATCATTCTGGTAGTATTAAACTTTGCTAGTTTACCTCCGTTAATAGCTGAATTTCTATCTTCTGAATGTCTTTGCGCCAACATTTCAAACCTTTCGCCTTGTTTTAATTTTGCATACAATTCATTAATTTTAGTTTTGGCATATAGAGAATCTTGATTATTCTCTTTTATCATAATATGTGCAACTTCAACCTCTCCTTTAGATTCTCTAAGATCATTTACTTTCACAATATGGTAACCAAATTGTGTTTTAAAAGGCATTGAAACCTCATTTATTTTAGTATTATAAGCAGCATTTTCAAAAGAATAAACCATAGAAAAAGCTGAGAAATATCCTAAATTACCACCATTTTTCTGAGCTGAAGGGTCTTCAGAATATTGCTTAGCAATTGTCTCAAAAGAAGCACCTTCTATAATTTTATTTCTTGCTTCTATAATTTTTTGATACGCCAATAAAGTGTCAGCTGCTTTTGCTTTAGGTTGAAGTCTTATTAAGATATGACTTGCATTTACTTCGGTTTTAGTTCTATTGTAGGCTTCTTTTACTAAATTACCGGTAATTTCACTATCAGTTAAATAAGGTAGAATTAATTGTTCTTTATACTGTGAAAGTTCTTTTTTATAAGTACTAACTGTATCATATTTCAATTCATAAGCTTGTTTCAATTTTAGCTTATAATTAATGTATAATTCTAAATATTCTTCAATCGATTTTTTGTTCTCTTCGCTAACAATATCTCTGTTCTTATTAAAAATCTTTATAAATTCGTCTGTATAAACAGGTTGATCAGTAACAGTAAACAATACCTCTTTACGTTGTTGCGCATTGAGATAACTTAAGCTTAGTAAAAAAATGAATGCCAATATGTTCTTAAAATGCATAAAAAGTAATTTATAAAATGTAGTAATTATTAAAGAATTTATAATTTTTAGAACGCTCAAAAGTATTTTATATTTTTATATCTCATTGTTAAATAAATCACAAAGAAATTACGTCTTCAATATGGGCAACTTCTTTATATTTTTTGATTATTTCATCAGCATTCTTCATTACCATCACAATAGTTAAACTCTTATACTTACCTGTTTTAGAGGATTTTGTGTTAATAACTACTCCTGAATAATTAAATATCTCTTTAATTTTAATTACCTTAGCTTCATCTGTAGGTATAATAAATTTAAACATATATTCAGCAGGAAATTTAGTGCTGTTTTCTAAACTAACTTTAAGTTTTTTATAAAATTCTTCCTTATTTTCCATAATCATTTTTCAAAACTCCTTATTCTCCTCATTTTTACACACTAACCATATTATAATCTAAACAAAATGGATTGGCAAAAATATAGCTATTATTCAAATTATTCAGATTCTTGTAGATAATTATCGACATGCAAAAGTAATCAACTGATAGTTAGATAACAAACAAAAAATAATTTTAATAATTATCTGATTTTTATTGAAAACTCCTATAATTAAAATAATTTTTTGTTCTTTGTTGTACTGTAATTACAAATCTAAATAATGCAACAAAGAATTGTCATTACCGGTGGACCCGGAACCGGAAAAACTACATTGATAAAAGAGCTAGAAAAGAGAAATTTTGAATGTACTCCGGAAATTTCAAGACAGGTGACTCTAATAGCTAGAAAAAAGGGAATTGACCATCTTTTTTTAGAAGATCCTTTGCTGTTTAGCAAGCTTTTATTAGAAGGTAGAGAGCAGCAATATATAGATGCAGGTAAGAGCTCTGCTTCTATTATTTTTTTTGATAGAGGTATTCCTGATGTGCATGCTTATATGAATCATTTTAATACTGAATACCCCGAAATTTATATTAAAAAAAGTAAAAAATACAGGTATGATCATATTTTTTTATTGCCTCCTTGGAAAGAAATTTATACAACTGATAACGAAAGATATGAGAGCTATGAACTGTCTATAGATATTTATAATCATTTAAAAATTGCTTATACCAAACTTGATTATAAAATTACAGAAGTCCCTTTTGGAAAAGTCAATGATAGAGTTGACTTCATTTTAAAACAATTAAACCTAATATAATGGTTACGGCTCTTGAAGTTTTACAAAAATATTGGAAGTACACTTCTTTTAAGAAACCGCAAAAAGAAATTATTGACCTTGTTTTAGCTACTAAAAATGTTATTGCAGTTTTACCAACCGGAGGTGGTAAATCAATTTGTTATCAAGTACCCGGAATGATAAAAGAAGGGGTTTGCTTAGTTATTTCGCCATTAATTGCTTTGATGAATGACCAAGTAAGCTCGCTTAAAGAAATAGGAATAAAAGCAATTGCCATTACTTCTGCTCTACATCAAACCGAAATTATAGACGCTTTTGACAATCTTCTTTTTGGTAATTACAAATTCTTATACCTATCACCAGAAAAATTACAATCAAAATTTATTCAAGAGAAAATTAAACAACTTAATGTAAACTTAATAGCTATTGATGAAGTACATTGTATTTCTGAATGGGGACATGATTTTAGACCAGCATACCTAAAAATACCTATTATATATGAACTACATCCTGATACACCGATAATTGGATTGACTGCTACAGCAACTTCCACCGTTTTAAAAGACATTTCTAAACAACTTAATATATCTGACATAAAAATTATCAAACAATCCTTAGTTAGGAAAAACTTGGCATTAAATGTTATTAAGAGTGAAGATTTTTATTACCATATTAAACAGATTTTAAATGATACAAGCTTCCCTTCTATTTTATATGCAAGCAGTAGAAAAAAAGTAAAAAGTGTGAGTGATTATTTGAATAAAAATAATTTTAAAAGTACTTTTTACCATGGTGGTTTATCTACTGAAGATAAACAACTTTCCTTTTCTAATTGGATGCAGGAAAAAACACCTATAATGGTTGCTACCAATGCTTTTGGAATGGGTATTGACAAAAAAAATGTACAAAACATTATTCATTTAGACTTACCCAATAGCTTAGAAAATTATATGCAAGAAGCCGGTAGAGCCGGTAGAAACGAGAATGAAGCTTTTTCATATATTTTTGCTAGTGAACACTGTATCTCTAATTTAAAAAAACAGTTTTTAAAAGGTAAAGTTTCTATTGAATTTGCAAAAAACATCTATAAAACTTTAAATCAGTATTTTCAGGTGTCCTATGGTGAATTACCTGAACAATCTTTTGAATTTCATTTAACCGATTTCTGCTCTCATTACAGTCTTAATATTTTACAAACTTACAATACGCTTAAGCTACTAGAGAAGGAAGAAATTTTACATTTTGATGAAAATTTTAATAGACAATCAACATTAAAATTTGCAGTATCACCTGATGAAATATTAAGATATTCAGAAAAAAATAATTCTAATATAATTAGAACTATATTGAGGAGTTACGGAGGTATCTTTGAAGCTCCAATTAAAATAAATGAAACTATAATAGCAAAGAAGTTAGGACTTACATTTGTATCTGTAAAAAATGAATTAGAAAAGCTTTCAAATAATGAATTTGCAGACTATAATTTCAAAAATAATAATAGTAAAATACAGTTTTTAGTGCCAAGAGAAGATGATCTTACCATTCGTAAAATTGCAACTAATATTAGTCATTTAAATAGTATAAAATCAGATAAAATCAACGCAATAATAAGTTATATAAATAATGATACTATTTGCAGAAGCAGTTATTTACTATCTTACTTTGATGAAAAAAATATAAAAGATTGTGGAATTTGCGATGTTTGTATAAAATCAACTTTCAATAATTACGAAGAATTATCGAAAGAAATTTTGACCTTATTTTCTTCTAAACAGTCATTGTCTACTAAAGAAGTTATAAATCATTTTAATATTGATAACTCAACTATACTTACAACAATACAATTACTATTGGATACCAATAAAATAACTATAACTTCGCAAAATAAATTAGAAAAAGTTTAGAATGGCTGATTTACGAATTGTATTTATGGGTACTCCGGATTTTGCTGTTGGCATATTGAAAAATTTATTACAACATAAGTTTAATGTAGTAGGCGTAATAACTGCACCTGATAAACCATCAGGCAGGGGTCGAAAACTGAATCAGTCAGCAGTGAAAAAGTATGCTATTGAACAACAATTAAAAGTCTTACAGCCTACAAATTTAAAAAATGAAGATTTTTTAGATGGGTTAAAACAGCTAAATGCCAATTTACAAATTGTCGTAGCCTTTAGAATGTTACCAAAAGTAGTATGGCAAATGCCCACATTAGGCACCTTTAATTTACATGCATCTCTTCTGCCAGAATATAGAGGTGCTGCGCCTATTAATTGGGCCATTATCAATGGCGAAACTAAAACTGGAGTTACTACCTTCTTTATTGATGAAAAAATTGACACCGGTGAAATTATTTTACAAGACTCAGTTGATATCAATGAAACTGATACCGCCGGTGATTTGCATGATAAATTAATGATAGTTGGCAGTCAATTAGTAGTTAAAACTGTAAAGCTTATTGAAAATGGAAATGTAAAAACTATCAAACAACCTGATAAAGAAGACAAACCTGCTCCAAAAATTTTTAAGGAAACATGTAAAATTGATTGGGATCAACCTATTGATACTATCTATAATAAAATTAGAGGGCTGAGCCCCTATCCCGCCTCATGGACAATCATTGATAATATAAATGAAACTATAGAAGTTAAAATTTATAATGTAACTAAAGAAAAGATAAAGCATAACTATTCTACAGGTAATATTTTTACAACTAAAAAAGAGATGAAAATTGCTACTTGTGATGGTTATATTTTTATTAATGAAATACAACTACCCGGAAAACGTCGTATGAAGATAACCGACCTGTTAAATGGGTTTAAATTTCATGAGAATGCAAAAACGCAATAACGCCTTTGTTTATCAGCTTTCTGCTTGATTTTAAGTGAAAATCATGTGGTTATTAACAATTGACTTCAATTTATTAACAAAATGGTGATTTTTAACAGGTAAATCTTGCGTAACACCCTATAAAATATATATTTGTTAAGCTTTTTTCAAAGCATAAATTAATATTTAACCAATTTAAATTACGTATTATGAACAAATCAGAATTAGTAGACTCTATGGCTGCTGACGCAGGAATTTCTAAAGCTGCTGCAAAAAAAGCATTAGACTGTATGATGGGGTGTGTTGAAAAAACTTTAAAAGGAGGCGGAAGAGTTTCTTTAGTAGGTTTTGGGTCTTGGTCAGTTACTAGAAGAGCTGCAAGAGATGGAAGAAATCCTCAAACTGGAAAAACAATTAGAATTGCTGCTAAAAATGTAGTGAAATTTAAGCCAGGTGCTGAATTAAAAAATTCAGTGAACTAAATTTTTTAAGAAATATCTTAAACATAAAAAAGGCTTTCAAAATTTCGAGAGCTTTTTTTATTTAATAAAAAGTTCTATATTAGTTGTATTAATTATAATACATGTTTACTACAAAACCATCAAAGGGAAGATTATTGGTTGCTGAGCCATCTATTTTAAGTGACACGTCATTTAACAGATCTGTAATTCTTTTATCTGAACATAACAATGAAGGTTCTATTGGTTTTATTATAAACAAGCCTTCAAAATATACGTTGAAAGATTTGATTCCTGAAATTGAATCCGACCTAATTATTTATAACGGTGGACCAGTTTCAACAGAAAATTTATATTTTATACACAAAGTTCCTGAATTAATACCTGATAGCATAGAAATTACAAATGGTATCTTTTGGGGAGGAGATTTTGAAAAAATTCAAGATCTTTTAGAGAATCAACAATTAAAAAAAGATGACATTCGATTTTTTCTTGGTTATTCAGGATGGAGTAAAGACCAACTTCAAGACGAATTAGAAACAACTTCATGGATTGTTATTGAAAATAATTATCAAAACATCTTTGATATTTCTCATCAATCTTTTTGGAAAGATCAACTTATGAAATTTGGTGGAAAATATCGAATTTGGGCTAATGCTCCTGAAAACCCTAGTTTAAATTAAGGGCATCTCTATTAATTCATTCGCATCAAAATTTTGAGCTTATTTTTTAAACCAGTAGATACTATAGTACTGTAAGTTTTTTTCCTATACTTAGTTACAGCTTGAATACCTATAATTGAATTGCTTAAAAAAACTTCATCAACTTTTTGTAGTTCAAAAGGTAAAATCTCTCTCTCAATGATTTCATAATTTGGATCTTTAAGAAGCATTGCTATAATATTCTTTCGCATTATTCCTTTCAAACAGCCTTCAGACAATGAAGGGGTTACTATTTGATTATCTTTCACCAAAAAAATATTGGCATTCAATGCTTCAGTAATATGTTTTTTTTCATTTAATAATATACAATTATCTAAATCATTTTCATCTACATAGATGCTAGCAACAACATTCAATATTCTATTATTTGTTTTTAGTGTTGATAACATACCGGAATACACATAATAATCTTTAAATAAATCAATTTCATACTCCTTTTTAAATAATATGATAAGTTCGTGAGCTTCAATTAAATAATTTATTGCATTATTTTCAGGTAAATATAAACCTCCATCTTGTCTAAATATTGAAAATCGGATTCTGGCATCAATTAACTTATTAACTTCTATAGTTTTTAAAATTTCATTTTCAAAAAATTCTAGTGTAAATTCCATATGAATTTTCATACGCAACATACGCATTGAAGCCATTAATCTAAAATAATGATCTTCACTAAAGATAATTTTACTATTAACTACCTTTATTGTTTCAAAAAGTGCATCTCCATATTTAAAAGCCCTATTATCTACACTTAGCTCAGTACTATTCTTAGAAACAATATTTCCGTTATAATTTATCATCATTAAAAGTAAATATGTTTATTTGATGTTCAATAAAAAAAGCCTTAATATCCCAATAACAATTGGGACAAGGCTCATTTTTAATATAATCACAATAGAGTTATGCCCCTATCTTGTGCTTTAGTTCAGCAATTTGATTTTCCCAAAACATTTTAGATTCTTCAACTTCATCTTCATCAGCAAAATCAGTTACCATTAACGAAACGTCTTTGGTCAACGCATCAACTTCTATTCTAAATTCAAAATATATATCTTCATCTTCATCACTTAACCATTTATATCTAATTTTTTCATTCGTTCTATAACCAATTCTTCTAGCTTGTTCTTCAGAATCATCCCATATAAAAGTAAATACATCACTTCTTGAATTTACATTATCAGCAAACCATTCACTCAATCCGTCAGGAGTTGATAAATATTGGTACAAAAATGAAGGAGATGATTGTATAGGAAATTCTAAATCAAATTTTATTTTATCAGGCATTAATTCTATTTTTAATCTTGGGTCGACAATATATAGATTATCTTATTTTAAAAAAAACTTTTTTATTAAAAAATTGAGAGAGAATTCTTGCCTCAACTAAATTTGTTATTATATTTGCAAACTCAAAAAATGGCGAGGTAGCTCATCCCGTCCCGATAGCTATCGGGACTATCGGGAGGTTAGAGCTTATAGTTATTAACCGCTAAGACAGATTAAAGTTGAAAATCTATAAATAATTCAACATATTATGGCGAGGTAGCTCAGTTGGTTAGAGCACAGGATTCATAACCCTGAGGTCGGCAGTTCAAATCTGCTCCTCGCTACAAACAAAAAGCAGTTATATAAAAATATAACTGCTTTTTTACTGCTCTTATTTTAGTGATCAAATAAGAATATCATTAATTATTTTAATACATTCAGTTGTATTGATATTATTGGTGTTTATAGCTACACTTTTATTCCCAAAAGGTTCATAAGACTTTTGATTATCACGTGAAAACAATCCAACCGTAGGTGTTTGTGAAGCACTAGCTAAATGCATAATTCCGCTATCTGCTCCAATAAAGACTTCTGTATTTGCAATTACTGACCCTAACTCACGAATATCTTTGCTGTAAAATGAAGGTGCTTTGAATGCAATTTTTGAAATATTCTCAATGGGTAATACTTCAATGATATTATAATTTGGGAATTCAATTTTCAATTTTTTATAAAATATTGTCCACCAAGACTCAGAATAGCATTTATCGCCAGTTGCATGTGTAAATAAACAAATGGTCTTTTTCTCATTATTTACTAATTCTTTTAATATTTTTTGCCCTGATTTAATTTCATGAGCGCTTAACTTGAGATTTAGTCCAATAACTGGTTTATCATTATTTTCAAACCCTAGTATACTTAAGTAATTTCTATAACTATAAACTTGATATTTTGCAATGTGTTCATGATCTTTGAATTTCAGTTGAATATCCTCATTATCTTCACCGAAAACTTTGTATTTTGAATTTGCCATTAGAGTATACAGTTTTCCTGATGAGGAACCAATAACTGCATTAATAACTAGATCATAGCGTCTTTTTTTGACTGAAATGATTCCTTGTATATACTTTATTAGGTTTTTAAATGGTTTTTTAGGTAGTTGAATTATTTTATCAACATTTTTATAATTTTCAAATAAAATCGGAGCTAAGCCACCTTGCACCAACAAATCAATTTTACACTCAGGAAAAGTAGCAATAACCTCTTGCACCAGCGGAGTAATTAATAATAAATTTCCTAATCTATGATTTGGTCTACAGATTAAAACTTTTTTAACTTCAATCTTAGCATTCAAATCGACGTTTTTAGGAAAGTGAGATTTGCCAATATTTTTAGTTATATTATGCATTAAACGTCTTCTAAATACATTTATGTTTTTTAAGATATTCATGTGTTAAAATATTATTTATTATAAAATAAATCCTATAATAATTGCTGCAAAGTTATATAAACAAATCATTAAATGAAACTATATATGTATCAGTAAGTTTACTCATCATTAAAATAAAAATCCATTACGCTATGACGTAATGGATTTTTATTTTAACTCTTAATAATGTGTTAGTTACACTAACAAATTCTTATTGATTCCCAAAATATTATCTTTGGTATATTGATCAATAAAAGTATCAGTAAAATTTATTTTTCCTAATAATTCTTGATCTTTTAGGATACTTTGAACATCTCTTTCTGTATATTCTTTTAACATTGGTTTTGCCAGTTCAGCAAAACTATAATGCCAAGGTTCATATTTAAACCCTCTTCTGGTATGGTCATTAGTATATACTCTGTAAAAACCATATTTATGGGCGTTGTCATCCATCCATTCTCTAAAGTTCTTATAGATTCCATATCCATGGAAATTCTTAGTGCTTAAAGGGTAACGTGATGTTTTTATACTACCATCTACTACATCAATCTCTGTCCCCCAATGATGACGAGAACTACCAGGAATAGCAGTATATCGTATATTATACTCTACTGCAGTTTTAGAGGAAAGCTTACGTGAACGGTATCTTTTATACTTACGTGTCCAAATCAGGTTTTGATGATTAAAACTTCTATAACTTGAGACTACACGTATGCGCATACCATTTTTACGTGCTGCATTATCCATATCTAAAAAGGCTTCATGGGCTCTCCATAAAAGCCTATACCCTTTGCCATAAAGCTTAGGAGTACTTTTACCTATTAAATATTTATCAGAATATGCATTTGATGATGTTGATAAGGCCAGACTTGGAGTCGTAATTATTGCAATACCTGCAAAAGCTGAAGTTTTTAAAAAGTTTCTTCTTGAATTCATTTTAATGCCAATAACAATTTTTATTTATAATATTATTAGCGTATACAAATACTCCTTACCCAATTGTAATTTGAGCTAATATTTTATTGATACTAAAATTACTAGAATAATCATTTTTATTTAATTTTGACTTGTCATTGTTATCAACAATCTCTATAGTTTAATAAAAACATATAGGAATGATAAAATGGATACAAATTATAAATTAAGATGCTGAAAATTAGGAATATAAATAATATTTAAATGAATTTATATAAAAAAGGTTATCAACAAAAACTGTTAATTACCTATACTTATAAACTTTTAAAGTAATGAAAACATTCAAAATATTTTATGAATTATTAATTAAATGGTTTTAACCCTCCTATCTTGATGTCTTGACATCTGGAAAACTAAAATGAGGTTATTTGTTTATTTGTAGCAAGGTTTACAAATATGAAGTTAGATATAATTACTTTTAATACTTTATCACTTTTCTAGTAGCCGTTTTACCGCTTTTTGAAGTGATTTTTACAACATAAATACCATTAGATAAATTTGATATATCTACTTCACTAGTTATTACTTCTTTTATTTTTTGCCCTAATTCGTTATAGATAATTACATTTTCTATAACCTCACCATTTAAATCAATACTAAAAATAGTATTTACCGGGTTTGGTACAATAGAGACTGTAACATCGAAATATTCATCATTGATTGATAATACTCCATTATCTCTTGGGCCATAATGGGGCAATTCTTTACCGTATTCATAGGCTCCCAGATCAGGAGCATTCCCTAAATAACCCTCATTAATATTTGCCAGTTCAATTCCTGCATTAACAGCATTACAGTCTGAGTTTAAAGTCATAAATTGAAAAGGTATTGTTGCTGGTGGTGGGTTTGGTATATTAAAAGTTTCAAAACAAGTATTTTTATTTACTTGAATAGAGTTCATTGCTTGTCCTGTATAATTTTGAAATTCAGGAATATCAACAAGTCTTTGTCCTTCCCATTTAAAGGCATAAGGGTATGCACCCCAATCATACCCATCATAATCCCAATTGGTTCTCCAATGAACATTTCCTGTATTTGTTTCCCAAATATATCTATCCTGAATAGAAATCCATAAATTGTTATTGGATTGAAAACTCTGCATAAAGTTAGATCCTGACCCAATAGGTCCACTCCAGGAAACCAGAGTATTATGAGCCAATAAAACCCTATCTGTTCTATCTCTCAGCTTCAGTGCGTTTTCACCTGGCGCTGCTACTTGATTATATAAAACATACCACGGTGCGCCATTCATAGGCTGAAAACTGATGCCATTATTATATGTATTCGAAATACGATTTCCCCAAATGCGTATATTATTATGACCGTAGTCTCCTTCAATGCCGTCATCTGTAGTATCAAATATCTCATTCCCGTAAATATCTACATTTTTACGAGGATAAGAAATGCCGTCTCCTACTTTCGAAATACTATTGTATGCAATTGTATGACCTGAAGTACGCCAAAGTTCAATACCTTCACCCGAAAAATTAGAACCATTATTTGGATCATTAGCTCCCACAATTGTATTGTCGGTTATATACCCGTTTTCTCCTCCATCATTAAGGTAAATACATATTTCGCAATTTTCAAAATAGTTATACGTAAATACAATACCAATTGGACCTGGAGGTGATGTTCTAACACCATACGTATTATTATTCGAATTATAAATAAAATTTAAACCATCAAACCAAATATAGTTTGCTTCAATTTTAATTTGATTAAAAATCACATCTCCATCTCCTGCAGCTTTCCATACAATATGATTATTTAATTCTCCAGACTGTGTAAAATATACTTGTCCGCCAGTACCGTAATCACCTGCATGTAATAGAAAAATATCACCTACTTGTGCTACGTTTTGTGCTGTTGAAATACCCTGAAAAGGGTTTGCTTGAGAACCATTTCCTCCAGTAGTTCCTGGGATAACATGATAGGTATTACCTCCAGTAGGTAATGACGGAACTTGTTTTGTTGAAATAAGTTCTGTTCTTATTTGGTTTCCACCATCTGGATCGGAAAGGTCTAATTTTACTTCATATTCGGTATTTTCATCAAGAAATAAAATACTTCCTGCAAGCATGTCATAGCTTTCAAAATCGACTCTAAAAAGTGGTTGTGCATCTAGCCAAGTTGTTGTTCCATTGACACGATATTGTACTGTACATTGTGCATTATGGTTTGTATCTCCTGAAATATTCCATTCAAAACCTATAGATTTAATTGTTGAATATTTTTCAAATGTACCTGGAGTAGTTTGTCCAAAAGATTGCAAATGAAATATTAACAAAAGGAATACAGATAATAGAATTGTTCTCTTTTTATACTGAAAATAAATAGTTAATGATTTCATGATTCATGTAGGTTTTAGGATATTGGTGAAAATTTTATTTAATTTTTTATCACTTTTTTAGTAGTCGTTTTTCCATTTTGTGAAGTGACTTTTACAACATAAATGCCTTTAGACAAACTTGAAATATCTACTTCGCTTGTAGTTACTTCTTTTATTTGTTGTCCTAATTGGTTATAGATAATTGTTTCTTTTAATATATCATTTCCCAAATCAATAGTAAAAGTATTAGATGTTGGGTTTGGACTAATTAAAATACTATTATTGAACGTTTCTTCGTTGGTTGATAATGAGGAATCTAGTAATGATGTTTCTGATACGGTAAAGTTATCAAGCAGCCACTCGGTATCGTTATCATAAGGTGCATTTGCCCAGCCCACAAGATACCCTGCTTTCCATCCTTCTGGGCCTCCTGTAGGGATAGCTATGTCTGCATCGGTAAGAAGATGCAATTGACTGTGTACAGTCTCTCCCTCCCAACGCCTCCACATTTCTATTACGCCGTTGTTGCTTGTAGTGTTGGTTGAGGCTTTAACACGGAAAGCAACATTCATCCAACGACCCTGATCAGTAGGATAGCTAATAAAAGGAGTAGATTGTACTTGTGGACCATTCCCTCCAAAGCCTCCATCACTATAGCTAACGGTAATATTGCTGCCATTGTTTCCATCATTCCAGAAATTCCAGGTGACTGTTGGTCCATCACCATGAATTTCATAGCCATCCATCCAAATTGCGAATAGTTTGTGATTGGTTGGAGAACCTGCTCCATGTGAGAAATTAGTTGGCACACGTAGCCAAAAACTTACCCAAAGCTCAGGGTAAGCACTGCCAAGATCAAATCTTTGCTCTGACCAGTCTTGCCCAGCAGGATAGCGAAATCGTAAACTATAATCACCATCTCTTGCAGCCCAATTCCTACCATCATTGACTATGTTATATATTGAATTACCGTTGAAGACAACAACATTACCATCAACCGGATGTTGAGTGACAATAGAAGTCCTGACTGAAGAAGTCCAAGAAAATCCATCGCTGTTGGTAGCACTCATATCGAGTGATTCAAAAGAATCATAAAAAAGTTGGCTAAATACTTTATTATTACAACCTAAGAGCATTACAATAAAAATACTTGAAAAAAGAAATGTTTTGTTCATAATTGTTGGATTATCAGTAATAACAATCAGTTTTTAATCACTTTTTTAGTAGCTTCTTTTCCACTTTGCGAAGTGATCTTTGCTAAATAAATACCTCTAGATAAATTTGAAATATTTACTTCGTTTGTAGTTACTTCTTTTATTTGTTGTCCTAATTGGTTATAGATAATTGTTTTTTTTAATATATCATTTCCCAAATTAATAGTAAAAGTATTAGATGTTGGGTTTGGACTAATTAAAATACTATTATTGAAAGTTTCATCATTAATTGATAAAGTTGTGCCACCGGGTTTAAAAGCACCTGCAAAATTTCCACTTCCGTAGTTTGCCGGTGAATCTTCAGGCACATTAACAATATTGTTTGCTAAATCTATAAATAGAGGATCTCCCCACACACTATTGGGAGACTCTATTTGCCAGTCTGAAAAATTATAATTGGTTCCAGAGTTCCATATTTCGCCTCCTACTCTTACTACGTCATCTTGACTTATGCCAAAAAGAAGGTTTTTACTAACATCTATAGATGGTCTGAGGAGCATTAAAAATCTTGTATTTACTATATCACTATACACGATATTATTTCTAACAACAGAGCCACCAGCTAAATATGTACTAGCCGTATTAAATATGCCATCTTTTATTGGATTGACAATGGTGTTCTGTTCAATTAACATTTTTTCATTAGTATAGTTTTGACCACCAGTAGTTGGGTCGGTCATGGCAAGGAAAATTCCATCGATTTTGGAATCAATGGAAACAGAATGACGGATAGATGAAAAATCACTTGCCATACCAAAACCATAAAAATCATCATAAGAAAGATTGTTGTGAAAAATGACACGTCTAGGACCTGCATGTTTGATTTTAAATCCAGTAACAGAACCTGTAGATTGGCTGTTGAGAATATACGTAAAATCATTATTTGTTCCACCACTTGCGTATATTAAATAATTAGAAGAATTCCACATATCACTATTAGGGTCTTTATTGTTGTAAGCAAAACATCTGTCAAGAAGTGAATTAGTTCCTGATATTTTAAACCCGGTTACATTGTTTTGAAATTCCCATTGGCTATCGCGAACAATAATATCTTTGGCTATATTATTCTCACCACTCAGAGAGAATCCCGCTCGTTCATTGGCTCCAGCATTCTTGATTTCCATATTTGAATGCACTACATAACTTGTGTTATATGTCCAAAACCCGTGACCCTGAAAGTTACAATCAAGTATTGCATTTTCACCTGGATAGCCTCTTACCACTGCTGGGGTTTCTGGACTAAAGTCTTTAGTACGCCAAGGAGCATACACTCCAGCAACCTCCCAATTATATATCTCTTGATAGATTCCTTCTCTTATGTAAATGGTTTTTCCATCGTCATTTTGAATCTCCCGCATAGCGTGTTCTATAGTTCCGAAAGGGTTATTTATAGATCCATCATTAGTATCATCACCAGTAGTAGATACAAATAAGAAATCTGTGGCACTTACAGTTATAGTAAAGTTACGTTCAATAAAATCGCCATCTTCTCGTGTTACTTTAAGTTGAATTTGGTGTGTACCTATATCTAGTGTAGTAGCAGTCCAATCGACTTCCCCATCTTGGCTGATGGTCATTCCATTTGGTGCGGTTAAAAGTTCCCAAATCAATATTTGATTATCTTTTTCATATACTGAATAGTGGAAGTCTAAAGGTACATAAGGGTGAGCACGAACTGGATTATGCCAAAATAATTTAAAATCTGTCTCTAAATAGTCGTCATAATTAATTTGAGCTTTTAAAGTTGATGTTAAACACAGTAGAATTAGCAGTAATATTTTTTTCATAATCTTAGTTTTCACTTCTTAATAATTTTCTTAGTAGCATCTTTTCCGCTTTGCGAAATAACTTTCACAAAATAGATACCTTTAGATAAATTTGAAATATTTACTTGATTTTCATCAATCAAAAAATTAGCTTGCACTACTTGTCCAGTTAAATTGTATATTTTATAACTTTCAATAGGTTGTTCTAAAGAATTGATAGTTAGTATCTCTTTTGCTGGATTGGGATAAATCTGAATTTTGTTATCTGCTTCGTCATTTATATTTAATGTAGCAGATTCGCCTACTCCATTATACGCACCAATATTAAAAGGTGCTTGATTTGTGTTTCCCCAAATATCAATATATCCACTAAGACCAACATCTGTTCCAACAAAAAGTCCGGGAGAATTCTCTATTAATCTAAAATCATATTCATCATCTCTCGAATTTTCAGTACCTGCATTCACAAAAATGGGGAACTGTTCAATAATTGAATTCTGATCAAACCCTGTTGCTGTATTCCAGCTTGAAAACTCCGATGATTTATATAAATATTCCGGATTTTCATTTGAATTTGCATAATTTCCATCGTTAGTAGGTGTGTAATCTGTAAACCAAAGTGCTTGCCCACCTTCTGAAGTATCATTGGTTCCTTTATAATAGAGGTTATAATTTAAATTAATTGCTGTTTTCCAAGTTTCAGGTAGGGCATCCCATACATAAAAAGAAGGAGCTCTATCTTTATAAAAAATATTATTGTGAACTAAAATATTATTAGCAACTCCATTAAAAGTCCAATGAAAAAATGAAGCTCCTCTCCTTTTCTTTGGTTCTCTTTGTTCATTAGACCAACCATATCCGTTATAAAAACAGGTATTGTTATCAAACTTAACATTCTCTACTATAGAGTTATTATTTATACCCCAAATTTCAAGACCGTATTCATTTTTATACATAAGATTGTGATGTATTCTGACGTCTCTTACTACCAAATTATCCATCCAACCTTGCAAAGCCACAGCTCCTTCCCATGATTGAGACAAACGACAGTATCTTACTTCAAAGTTCTCTATATCTCCTTGTGTATTAATTAACTGACCTCTTCGATTATTAGGAACATTTGATTGGATGTGATGTTGTCCTCCACAATATGAAATATCACAATTTTGAACAAGGATGTGTTTGGCTCCTTTGGGTATTGCTATTCCATTCCACCCACAGTGATAAAAATTAATCCCATCAATAATTATGTACTCTACAGCTGTGCTTTCTGTTATGCTGGACATTCCACTTTCTCCAATTACCACAGCAACATTATTATAGTAGTTTGCAGGGTTTTCATTAGAGTATATATAGGTAATATTGGTTGTAGTCCAACCGCTTATAACCTCATCTGTATAGAATTCTCCTTGAGTATCAAGGTCGCTCAAACCCCATTCCTTTTTACCAATTGATTCATCATAGTTATATGAGATAAATGCAGTGTTAGAATCCCTGCCAATAATTTCTTGATTAAACTTCCATATATTTCCACCCTGATTTATCCATTGTCCTGATGAATTGGCTATAATCGACCTGGAAATAACTGGTTTTTCTCCACTCCCATAGGTACTATATACAATTCTATTTCCCATTTCACCACTTTTCATACGTAAGGGTTCTCCGTCTGTATATCTCCACACATCTCCTCTTTTAAACAAAACTTTATCTCCTGCATCTAATGAAGCTTGATTAACCCGTGTGGTTGTTTTCCACGCAGTTGATGCAGATAAACCATCTTTTGTATCATCACCTCCACTGGAGCTTATATAATAATTTTGAGCAAATACCGCCAATCCTATAATAATGAGATAAATAAAGGATAGAATTTTTTTGATATTTAAATTTGAATAACGCTTCATAAAAAATTTAGTTTAATTTTTTATCACTTTTTTAGTAGCTGCTTTGCCACTTTGTGAAGTAATTTTCACAAGATAAATACCTTGTGTTACATTTGAAATATCTACTTTATTGGTAGTTACTTCTTTTATTTTTTGCCCTAATTCATTATAGATAGTTGCTTTTTCTAAAATATCATCTTTTAAATCGATTATGAAAGTGTTAGAGGTAGGGTTTGGAGTTATTGAGATAGTGCTATTAAAAACTTCATCATTGATAGATAGAGAAGTAGCATTTTCACCAATCTCATGACCATGTGTTCCCAGATAAGTAGAACGATATGTGCCTTTGAGTTTTCCATTAGCATCTACGAAGTCTTCAGCGCCATCTGTTGTGAGGTTAGAGACAATTAACTCATCCATTATACTGGTATTCCAACGTGCCAATACACCTGTGGCAACAACCACATTGCCATCGACCTTATAATTTTCGGCACCTAAGAACCTAACCCAAGCACTGTGCCCTACGAAGGTATTTCGATAAATATGATTGCTATAAGTTTCCCCAAGATAAAAGTTACTAGCAGACATCTGAAACCCATTCCCATTAGTATTACTATCTGGTACTTTAATATTGTTCCAGCAAACTTCATGATCATGTGGCAATGCCCCTGCCTCGACACCATTTTGTACCCGTATTTGAATACCTTGAACATTATCAATCGCAGTATTAGCACGAATCGTACAATAAGCACGGGTTCCTTTAGCAAAAAAACCATAGGCTACATCACTGTCACTTGCTGTATTCTGCTCAATTAACACGTAGTTACTCCAATACACCACAAGGTATCCGCCGTTATAGCCTTGATTATGAAACTCTGTATGATTATTTTCTTTATAAAGAATATTTTCTTTTATGTTGTTTGTACTGCTTACAAACACTGCGGCGGTATTATCATTGCCTATTGTGCCCTTACCCAAGTTATGAAAATGGTTTCGCCACCAAGTTGCACGGCTTACATCTCCAACCGCCCAAAAGAAGTGTGCGTTATTAACATCTTGCTGCCCATTCTCCCAGCGAATACCTGCAATAAATATATCCTTCATAGAATTATTATCGGTAAATATTTTTGCTGTAGAGCAGTCTACAATAGGTATCTCCCTTGGATAAGCGATAATGCTTCCTGTTTTAGTATCCGCGTCTAATCGCACATTTCCATTAGCACTAGAATCCCCAATTAAATTATAATTGCCATTGCGTAACACAATGATTTTATTTAGATAAGTCGCATCATTTCGATCGCCTAAATACCAGTCGGCGATATCTTCTAGCGGTTGGTTTATTGTGCCTACTTTAGTACCTGTGTAACCATCTTCAATAAATACAAACATATCTGCATCAATGGTGACTTGCCATATTGCATTCACTACATTCAATTCTTGATCTGTGATCTTAACTTCAAAGAGAAAAGTTCCGCTATTCGGTGCGAGCCAAGAAATGGAACCATAGTTATCATTTCCGTGTACTTTACCAATGGTGGCACCACTGGGGGCTTGTAGCAATTCGTATTTAAATGGCCATGCACCGCCTTGTACACCTATTGGAATTTCATATTCCAAGTTTGGATATGCAAACTTGTGGCGGGCAGATGCACCAGTTTCACTATCTGCACGAGGATAGACAAGATGCATAGGCATTTTGGAAGGAATAAAATTCCCATCTGGTAATTTCCATTCTTGAGCTTCTAAAGAATTTGAAAACAAAAAAAATACGATCACAAACCACATTGGATTTTTAGCCATACTTAAATATTTTTTCAAATATGAAAAATAATTTTCCTTATTCTTCATTGATTTAATTAGTGCTTTCATAATAATTAATTTTTAATCACTTTTTTAGTAGCTGTTTTTCCACTTTGTGAATTGATTTTTACAAAATAAATACCATCAGATAAATTTGAAATATCTACTTTATTGGTAATTATTTCTTTTACTTGTTGACCTAACTGGTTGTAGATAATTGCACTCTTTAAAATGTCATTCTTTAATTTAATGGTAAAAATATTTGATGTAGGATTTGGGTAAGTTGTCACATTGTTTTCAATCTCTAATTCTGAAATATTTAAAACAGTATTGTTAAAAGCATGGGTAAGTGTCAGCGGGCCTTGCACGTAGTTGCCGTACATCGGTCTATCCCATCTTTGAATAATCTGTAAATAGGCTGGTTTTTGCCAAATAGAATAGGCTAATTCGTAAACTGCAGCATTTTCACCTGTATATGTGTAAGATGCTATTGGTGTAGAAGACTGAGACCAAGAAGATGGGTTCTCTACAAATGAAGCCATATAATCAAATGCTTTTTCGATACTGCCAGTTCCATTACTTTCCTTCCAATGATAAAGATCTGTACCATGATGACGAACAATCTCACACACCTGAGCAATTGCAATCATAGCAAAAGTAGAATAAAACAGCCCATTTTTTGGTTCGGTTCTATTCCTTTCCCAACCAAATTCTCCCTTGCTGGTAATCTGACCTGGTACCAACTTCTTGTAATGGTCTACTACATAAGACATGATTGACGGGTCTTCGACAATAACCGATGCTGATGCTAAAAATACGAGACGCCAGTCCCCAAAATTATTGGTAGGGACGCCAGCCTGACTGACAATGGCTTTAGCAGCAAAGTCCTTTACCCACTTGATGAATTCTGCTTTTTGATCTGTATCCCACCCTGAATAATTCCATATCATATCTGCTCCGTAAAACATTGCCGGCAAGGTAATCGTCAATTCGATCCAGGATTGATTGCCATTAAATTGCGGTTTCATAGCGGAGGTAGGATTGAGACACCAATGATAAATAAGTGCAATGGCCTTTTCTGCGTAGGCTTCGTTACCACTAAAAGCATACGCAATACCTAAATCCCGGACAGCATGGGACATATCTCCAGCAGCTCTGTAATCGTGCCTGTTCTCACTGGAATTTCCATCATAAGTTCCATTTGTGTTTGAGCCCCCATCTCTGACACTTCGTAATGGCTGGTTCAGCGCGGAATTTGCTCGTGAAATAGCAGTGTTGTATGCCCCAGTCCACGGTTCATCTCCGTTATCTATTTTTGCCTTAATGGGAGTAATTTCTGACGCATTCAAAAACATATTAGGATGTTGTTGGGCAGTTGTTTTTGCCAATACGTTAGTAATTCCAATAAGAAAAAAGAACGTTAAAAGGATTAATAATTTTGTTTTGTTTACAATAAATCTATTCATTTTATTGTGTTTACCGAATCTCGAAGTTTCTGGACGAAACAAGTTGTAATTTTTCGTTGAAAGGTTCATGTTTTTTTATAGTTTGATTGTTGAATTTCATAAGGTTATTGTTGGCAACTCCGAATCTAAATATAGAATCTAAAAAAATAAGTTGCGTGAATGGTTGGTTTTATACAAGAAGATAAATTTCAAACTAGAGCTAAGATTAGTCTTTTTGAGCTATAATTTTATTATTTTTTTAGTAGCTATTTTATCATTTTGTGAAGTAATTCTTACAACATAAATTCCATTAGATAAATTTGAAATGTTTACTTCTTTTGTTGTTATCTCTTTTACCTTTTGCCCTAAATGATTGTAAATAATAGCTTTCTTTAATACATCTACATTTAAATTAATAACAAATGTATTAGATGTTGGGTTTGGGTAGATTGATATGTTATTTTCAAATTCTGATTCTGGAACGTCTAAAGTAGCTCCTTCAAAAGCAGGGTAGGCACCTTTCGCGTGGGTTAGCGTTACAACACCCACTCCAAAAATGGTGGGATACAGAGGCCTGCCATATGAATTAATAACATCCAAGTATCTCTCTTTGCCAAAAATAAGGTATGATATTTCAAAAAATTTCCCAGCGTTTAAACTTCCGGGATTTTCTGAATTAGTCCAGGAAGAAGGATTGATCACGTAAGGCGCTATATAGTCATAAGCAAGTTCAAGTCCTCTCGTGCCATTATCGTACTTATAGTTATAAAGGTCAATTCCCTGATGGCGTGCCACTTCAGCAACCTGTGTTAAAGCCAACAAGGCGTAAAGCGAATAGTGCAAACCTCCTTGCACTCTCCCAGCCTCTTGCCCCATCTTCCCACTACCTTCAATTTGAATGGGAATAAGCCTTTTAAACTCCGTAAAGGCGTAGTCCAAAAGGCTCTGATCTTCGCAAAAGACACCAGCAGCACTGATAAGGGCAATTTTCCAATCAGAGAAATTTTGATTCCCCCATCCGTGCGCCCTTGCGTGACTGGCAAGTGCACGAATCCAATCTTGAGTAGCTTTTTTTTCTGCCACATCCCATCCTTCGTAGTTAAACATTAAATCGAGTCCGTAGATAAGACCAGGCATAATAGATGCAATACTGATTCGGCTTTGATTATTGGTAAATTTCGGTTTCATACCCGTTATAGGATCTAATGCGAACACGCGGAATAAACTAATGGCTTTATCGGCATATTTGGTATCACCGGTTAGAGCGTAGCCCATCCCGAGATCCCGAATAGCGCTCGTTATCGGCTTCATTACTTTCTCGAAATCGTAGTTATCGGTTCCCCCATAATAGGGACCCGTGCAAAAATAAGTGCTATTGTAATCACACTTATTCTGTCTTCCGTATGTCACACTGACCGGTTTTTGAGAAAGAGCGGCATTGACCAATCCCATCCATTTAGTATGGGCAGATTTCCACGGTTCCTCGTTCACCTTCACTTTTTGTTTAATTGCTGCCAACTCCGTGGCATTTATATAGATGTTAGGATGTTGTGCAAAAAGCAAATTGCTGGAAAAGGTCAACAGTATTAAAAATGTTAAAATTGTAATTTTCCTCATAATTAATTCTTTTTTAATTAATTAAAACATATCTGGTGCAAACTTATTATTCAATTTGAATTTTAGTATTTCATATATTGTCATGTTGCTTATTATATAATATTTTTCTAGTTAATAACTATTTTTATGAAAGTTAAATATGAAATCTAAAGAAATTCTCAAGTGCATGAATGTTTCGGTTTAGTATTCAAACAGGTGCTAAGGTTCGTCTTTTTAAGCTATAATTTTATTATTATTTTAGCAGCTATTTTACCACTTTGTGAAATAATTTTTACAACATAAATACCATTAGATAAATTTGAAATATCTACTTCATTGGTGATTATTTCTTTTACTTGTTGTCCTAATTGGTTATAAATAATTGCTTTTTCTAAAATTTTATCTTTTAAATCAATAGTAAAAATGTTGGATGCTGGGTTTGGAGTTATTGAAATAGTGCTATTGAAAGTTTCATCATTGGTTAATAAAACTACACCATGTATAGAATTGGCACGTACCCTTAAGTCGTCGATCAGAAATTTGGTATCAACTAAAAAACCTCCATCTGGATCTCCATTTGCCCATCCAAGTAATGTACCTTGATCTATAAAATTGCCACCATTATTAATTGTAGATGTGGCGTATTTGATTAGTTCATTGCCATTAAAATTTGGATTAATATTACCTGACCATCCCCAATTATTTAAATTAGGTACGTAAGTTGCTACCAACAATTCTCCATCTTTATAGATTTCATAGAATCCATAATCCATTGAATCTGTTGCCAATTCCAAAAAAATCTGATAAGTGGACCATTCACCACTTCCTGCCTCATATATAGGTATTTGGTCTGTATTCCATGAATGCCCATAATTATATTGATCTACCCCTGGATTAATAGATGGTAGTGCTACAGATCCATTGCCCCAAGCTTCACTGTTAATCACAATATTTGCAATCGAATTACCATAGTTTCCAGAGAATAAATAGAAGAATTTGTGATTATACTCAATAGGTACATAATTACTAGGTGTAAACATTTTAAAACTTACTTCTACCTGAACTGCATTAATACCAAGGTTAAAATCATACTCTGACCAGGAATCACCGTGCCCTTCACTATTAGGTATGTATATCATCTCTAACACTTTGCTATCAGTACCTAGGCGGTTTACACCATAATTAAGGGAAACACCATTACCATCCCAGAAACTGTAATCACGAGTTCCTTCAAAATCATCAAAAAATTCCCATTCAGGATTAATTAATATTGTTTGTGCTGATATACTTAGAACTTCCAATAAAAAGAAAAAAATAATTATATTTAGTGGTCTAGTTAATATAGTTTCCATAATTGTTTTAATTTTTAATCACTTTTTTAGTAGCTGTTTTTCCGCTTTGTGAAGTAATTTTAACAAAATAAATACCATCAGGTAGATTTGAAATATCTACTTCATTTGAGGCTGTTTCTTTAATTTTTTGTCCTAATTCATTATAGATAATTATATTTTTTAATATATCATCTTTTAAATCAATTGTTAAAGTATTTGATGTTGGGTTTGGAATTACTGAAACTGAATTATTAAAAACATCATCATTTACTGATAAAGTTGAATTAATTTCATAAGCTCCTATAGATATTGACCCGCTATTACGAAGAAAACCCACAAGGTCTCTTTTTACTATATTAGTGGTATTCGCTCCCGAATTGCTTGCAGGAGAGCCTTGATTAAGTGCAAAGTTTCCCCCGATTACGGGATTAATAAATTGTGGGTCTGTAGATACTGAATTCATATTCCATGATGGTAGCGTTTGACTGAATGGACTATACCAAAGATTATTATGTCCCATATCAGGTGTATCCCAATATTGAGGAATTTCGAATGGTAGGTCATTTGTATCAACAACTATATTATTTATAAACTCCCACGTACCTCCAAAGATCCATGCAGGACTTCCTGTTGCTTGAACACGTATTCCATGCCCATCACCAGGTTCTCCATAGCCATAAAACGTGTTATTATATATTTTTATGTCAGACTGATTTTTATTACTCGTAATTGCAATTGCTCTAGTATGCCCAGCACTAGTTGATATTTCTAAACCCGAGTTGACTATAAGATTATTATATAATTCTATAGGCATATTGAAGCAAGTATCAGCAGGACCACCAGCAGAGATGTTAATTCCATGCCCAACTTGATTAATCACTACATTATCGTGAATACGCATAGTGCCACTAAAATTTCCACAGGGTCCTTCATCATAAACATGTAGTGCATGATGAACCTTAGTGTCTGAAACATGATTCCATCCTATTTCATAAGATTCTATAATAGAGCCGCCTCGATTTGATATATAAAATACATGATGTAATTTAGATGTTGTATCACAGCCAAAATCATGTACGTAATTTCCAAACATTTTTATACCGCCTCCTGCAAAATTTGGTCCATTTAGATTGCTTCCTGCAATGGCTCCACCTTGACCATCTGCACAGCCATTTGGATAATTGGTGATTTCATTGGCTATAGCTCGCATACCTTTGAAACCATTTATTCCATTACCATTTGTTTTTACTACCAATTTTGAAAAATTCCAGTAAGATGCCATTCCATTCCAATTATGAATTCCTCTATAACTAGAATCTTCTACGAGAACTTCTGCACCAGGATAGGCAATAACCGATAATGGTAACTCGGTAGTTCCATGAATATATTTAACATAAAGCCCATCTGTTTCAACTACACCATCTGTTGCATAAACAATATCTCCGGGTTTAAACCTACCACCAGCTCCTAAGTTATTACTACCTAAAGCAACATAATCTAATGTTGCCCATGGATTGTTCCATGTACCATCAGTTGAAGCACCGTTACTTCCATTTGGTTTAACAAAGAATATATCTCCACTTCTAATTGTGAAAGGAAGTGCTTCAGAAACCTGTCCATCTATTTCAACATGTATAAAAACCTGACCATCAGATACAGCAGAAGGAATTGAAAACGATATTGTTTGCATTTTATGATATGTATTCAAATCTGAAGGCCCTGCGATTGTACTTCCGTCTGCTTTTCCCCAATAATAAATATAAGCAGCTTCAATATTGTCAATATAGATTTTAGAAGTTCCCTGTATATCACCAAGGTTTTGACCCCAAACTGTAATAATTGCTCCTTCTCCTAAGCCGTCATTGAGTCCTGTTTTTGGTCCACTAGTTATATCAGAAAAATTTAATACAGGCGATGCTGATGAAAAAAGTGTGGTATTAGTGGCTTGAACTGTAGTAAAAAAGCCTGATATTACAAGAATAGCTAATATCATTGGAATGATTAAACGTTTTTGATTTGTTAATATTAGTAGTCTGAATTTTTGGTGTAGTTGTTTCATAATAATTAGTTTTAATTTTTAATCACTTTTTTAGTAGCTGTTTTTCCACTTTGTGAAGTGATTTTTACAAAATAAATACCATAAGATAAATTTGAAATATTTACTTTATTTGAAGTTGTTTCTTTTATTTGCTGTCCCAATTCGTTATAAACAATTACTTTTTCTAAGGTTTCATCTATTAAATCAATGGTAAAAGTATTTGTTGCTGGGTTTGGGTATATTTGAAATTTATTTTCTGCAACTTCATTTATACTTAGTGCTTCCATACCTTCATTTCTCCATCTGATATAATCAAAACTCCATCTGTAATTTTGATTGTACTGTTTGGTATTCCAACCTAAATTTGTAAGAGCAATACCACCTTCCCAAATTTTGTCCCCTATATTGATGTAGTCTATTTCTCCTGTTTGTTTAAATACCCAAGCATATAGTGGAGCTATTAATAAATTGAGTACCGGAGATGGTCTTGCATTATTGATACTTTCATATCTTAAAGCTGAATAACCTGTACCTCCTGTATCGTCCCAGTTAGGCGAAGAACCACCTATATTTTCTACCCACATAGGCTTACCAGCATGAATACCACTTTCAACGGTTGCTGTATAACGCATATGATGTGCTACTTGTTGAAGTGCTTGGGTAATGGTACGAGTAGGAGTATGTGTTACGGAAGGATGAGCAAAAAGGTCGGAAGGGTTACGTCCGTTTTCAACTTCCCATTCATAAAATTCTATAAGCGCTTCTGCAGTTAGTCCTACCATAAATGGAGCAAGTCTATGAGAATCAGGAGAAGCATAGGTTTCGGTTATCCATTCGTCTAAATGATTCATAGCCATAGTAACATACAGGGCAAGTGCTTCTTCTTGACGAGGATGACCAAATTTTTCAGCGTTTATATGAGCCGATATCAAATAGGCTATTTCACGAGATCTCCGTTCATAGTACCAACCAGACGTAGAATTTGAGATTAGCACATTAGCAAAAGCACCATTATCACGCATTTTTATAACACCATCAATAGATATAGGATCTGCTGTTCGTTGTGCATCCATCATAATTCCATGAGAAAACCGCCTCCATCCGTGAACAAAATAAGGAATAGTGCCATTATAATTGAAACGAACATCTAAATATCCTCGATAAATCCGTTCTGCTTCCTGAGCGTAAGTATTCCAAGGTTCAGCCTGACCCGTATAATCTGCTATTTGAAAATAGACACGTTGTGCATCATAGTAAATGCCTTCTTGTTCGTTCATTCCGCCATTTGTCTGAGGTTCATAAGTTTGTAAATAAATTCCCCAATGGTCTCCCCAAGTTGTCATATTACTTTCCCATTGTTCAAATAAAGGTGGTTGCGCATTAATTTTAAAAGTAAAAATAAATAGGATAACTATTGTTGATAATAGTAGTGTGAATTTTTGGTATAGTTGTTTCATAAGTTGTTGTATTTGGTTTATTTAAAAATATTTGATTTCCTTTTTGTTTTATTCTTTTATAAATTTCACGGTTACTTTTTTCTGATTAGATGTAAACTTTAAGAAATAGACTCCGGAAGTGAGATATGATATATTTATTTGATTTTCATTAAATGAAGAACTAGATTG
>VAPL010068657.1_pt1 | contig 47011 bp, 47 predicted proteins | sample 3395061 | NCBI WGS metagenome assembly VAPL01 (sample SAMN08290444, study PRJNA428436) | hydrothermal vent metagenome | isolation source: Deep-sea hydrothermal vent chimney 2 | place: Pacific Ocean: Juan De Fuca Ridge | depth 2182 m m | reverse complement strand
CATACCCATTGCCTGCAGATGGGCGCGAAAACGGCTGGGATCTTCCTGGGAACAAAGCCCCATTCGTGATGACGTTTCAAACGCAAGTGCACATCCGATCGCAACACCTTCCCCATGTAATAACTGATCTGAATACCCTGTTGCGGCCTCAAGGGCGTGGCAAAACGTGTGACCCAAGTTAAGCAATGCCCGGTCGCCCTGCTCAGTTTCATCGCGCACAACAATATCAGTTTTCATTTGTACAGACCGCCGCACTGCTTCCTGGCGCAATGAAATATCGCCGGCTGCCAACTCAGGCCCATGTTTTTCCAGCCACTCAAAAAATGTTAAATCGCCAAGTGCGCCATACTTAACGACCTCTCCATAACCGGAAAGGAAGTCACGCTTTGTTAATGTGCCAAGCAGTTCTACATCCGCCAGAACAAGACATGGCTGATGAAATGCCCCAATTAGGTTTTTCCCATGGATCGAATTGATACCGGTTTTCCCCCCAACAGAGCTATCGACCTGCGCCAAAAGACTGGTGGGTATCTGAACAAATTTAACCCCCCTGCGCAAAACCGCCGCTGCAAACCCAACCAGGTCCCCGATAACACCACCACCAAACGCCGCAATAACGTCGTTTCGTTCAACATTTTGCGCCAGTAGCCAATCAACCGTTTCACTGAAATATTTCCAGGATTTTGTTTTTTCACCTGCTGGAAGTTCTAGAACGCTGTATTCAATTCCGTTTTCTGTCAGGGATTCCAACAGTGAAGCCAAATGTAAACTGGCCACATTCTTGTCGCTAACTATCGCAATTTTGCTCCGTTGCAGAAAAGGGGCTATTTCGACGCCAGCCCGCCGAATTAGGCCGGATCCGATTTTTACGTCATATGCCCGGTCAGAAAGTGCCACATGCACAATGTCCATTGTCTATAACCTTTCCAGCACATTTGGTTTTTTAAGCAGTGAGGCTAAAACCTTTTCAGCCATTTCAGCAATTGAGTATTCTGGTTTGGCCTCAACGACGCAATCGGATATGCGGTAACTATCTTCCCTGTCTTCCAAATAACCCTGTAGGGTTTTGTAGGGATCAGTGGTTTGCAAAAGTGGTCGTGTGTTTTTGTGTTTGACACGGGACCAGAGCAACTCAAGATCAACCTTCAACCAAACAGAGACAGCATTTTCAGAAATCAATGTACGATTATGAGCTGATAAAAATGCCCCCCCCCCTGTTGATAATATGGCAGGCGTTTTATTTAGCAGCCGTGCCAATATTTCTGTTTCCCTCTGCCTGAAAAACGGTTCTCCGTCCCGACTAAATATTTCGGCGATCGCCATATTTGCCGCCTTTTCAATTTCTTCGTCCGAATCCAGAAAATCTACAGACAATAATCGTGCCAATTCGGTTCCAACTGCCGTCTTACCTGCGCCCATCATGCCCACAAGGACAATTGTCTTTTTCAATTTGACTGCCAACAAGCAACGCTCCGCTTAAGATATTCATTGCCTGCATGGCGTGAACCTTTCTAAGATGCCATAATAACGCAGTAAAAGGCCACCTTCAGAGTGGCCAAAAAATGCGACCCAGGCAGAAAGGCAATGCTATGATGGGCAAGTTGTTTAAATTGGTGTTGTTTTTGATTGTTATGGGGTTTGTTGGATTGGTTGGGTTTGCTTATATTGGTGATCTTTCACCAGATTCAACAAATGTGAAGAAACCGGTTCTTATAGACGTTGAATAGATTTGCCCCATATTTACTGGTTGCAATAATTGCTCAGGCCGTCACTGCTGCAGCGCAGGAACCCCTGTCAGCCATTGATTGGTTGTCCGACAGTTTGGCGACACCGAATGTACAAACCGAAAATAATTTACCCGGTGCTGTCGTAGAAAGTGCTATGCCCAGTGATGTTTCTGTATCTGGTATTATTGGTCCCACATTAGACGGTGTCGGTTTGTTGCCGACTTCGGTAACGGGTTTGCCCAATAATCTTTGGGGAAACAGCCGGTCAGTTGATATTGTCGGGCGGCTTCTGTTTGACAAGAATGATCTGTTACCAGCGATGAGAGATCTGCTATTTACAATATTGTTGGCGGAATTAGATCCGCCGATTGATTCCGGACCTGACGCCAAATTATTTCTTGCAAGGCTAGACGTTCTGTTGTCTTTTGGCGCGCTTGAACAGGCTCGGTCATTGTTGGAGGCCACTGAGAATAATAAACCGGAATTGTTTCGTCGCACTTTCGATATTGCGCTGTTATTTCACACTGAAAATCAAGCATGTGATACCTTACGAGCCACCCCAGAGCTGTCCCCTACATTTCCTGCCCGGGTGTTTTGTTTGGCACGGGGGGGCGATTGGGATGCTGCTGCTCTTTCGCTGGAAACAGGTCGCGCACTTGGGTACCTGACGGATTTTGAAGAAATTTTACTGTCGCATTTTCTTGACCCAACAATATTTGAAGGTGAACAACTCCCCCCTCTGCCAACTAGACCAAACCCGTTGATATTCCGGATGCTCGAAGCCATAGGTGAGTCAATTCCAACCAACAACCTGCCACTGGCTTTTGCCCATGCCGATCTGAACTCAAACGCTGGATGGAAATCCCAGATAGAAGCGGCAGAACGTTTGGTACGGGCAGGATCGCTGGACCCCAACAGACTATTAGGATTGTACAGTGAACGCAGATCTGCGGCATCAGGTGGGGTATGGGACCGGGTAAGCGCAATACAGGCACTTGACCAGGCTTTGATCAAAGGCGATTCAACAGCGATATCAAAATCATTGCCCATAGCGTGGGAAGAAATGTCCAATTCTGAATTGGAAGTCCCGTTTGCTCAGCTTTTTAGCGAACGGCTGTCCGCGGCTGACTTAACCCCTGAAAGTAAAAAAATTGCGTTTAAAGTCAGCCTACTGTCATTTGATTACAAAGACGGCGTTTTAGTCTATGACACAACCAAAGACGAAGAAGAAATTCTTGTTTCCATCGCCAATGGACAGCCTGGAAAGATGTACTCGGCTGACCCAAAAGTAGCGGCTATACAAGATGGATTCAGAGCAAATGGTTTTCCGGTTCGGTTACAGTCACTCACAAATAATAATCGGCTAGGCGAAGCGATATTGCGCTCTATATCCTTATTCAACAGCGGCCAACATGGCGACTTGGATGATTTGACCGATGCAATTGCATTTTTTCGAAACGTCGGTCTTGAGGATGTAGCTAGAAAAGCCTCGCTTCAACTTATGCTGCTTGAACGGCGTGGCTGATGAATATGAACCGCCAGATTCAAACCTTTCTGGAAGCGCAATCCGCTGAATTGGACGCTGCAACAAATACGCAGCTGGCCTATGCAAGGGATCTAAAGGATTTTTCTGCATGGCTGGGGAAGCGCCAATCAGACTTTCAAACATGTACACAGAGTAATATTGAAAACTATCTGGTATTTTGTGAGCAACAGGGGTTGGCGAAATCAACACGCGCGCGACGGCTCTCTGCTATACGGCAATTATTCCGTTTTGGTTTTGAAGATGGTTGGCGCACTGACAATCCGTCCATTCAGATAAAAGGCCCAGGTCGTGATAAACGTCTTCCAAAAACATTGACCCAATCGGATGTTGTAGCACTATTGGAATGCGCAAACCATTACGGGCGCAGCCCTGAAGAATTTGCACGAAACTCTTGTCTGTTAGAAATTCTTTACGCAACTGGCATGCGGGTAACGGAATTGGTTAGTTTACCTGTTGCTGCCGCTCGCGGTGATCCGCAACTGCTTTTGGTCCGGGGAAAAGGCGGTAAGGAACGTTTGGTACCTCTTTCAGTGCCAGCACGGTCCGCGTTAACAAATTGGCTGAAAGCATGGGATCAAACGCAGGGGGAAAATGGCGACAAAGGCATTCCAACCAGTGTGTTTTTATTTCCATCCCGCGGAAAACTTGGCCACCTGACACGGCATTGGTTTTATGGGTTGATAAAAGATATTTCACGAGCCGCCAAAATCCCAGCAGACAATGTCACCCCCCATACGCTTCGCCATGCATTCGCAACCCATCTACTGGCCAATGGCGCTGATCTTCGGTCAATCCAAACACTGTTAGGGCATGCAGATATTTCAACAACAGAAATTTACACTCATGTTTTGGATGAGCGCTTAAAAGAACTTGTGCTAAATCATCACCCTTTGTCTGAAGATAAATAGGCTTCCATCTCAGGTGGAAAAATTTCAGTACTGGGCCAAAAACCGGTAAGAACAGCGGTTTCGTATCCTTGATTTAGCCCGGCAGCTTTCATCAACCCACTTGCGTATTCATGGTCATACGATAATCGTTTTTGTTCAAAACCAGCTTCTGCCAATACGCCAAAAAATGTTCTTGGGTCGCCATTATGCGCCGGCATCCCAATTGCTCCCGGGTTGATCCAATTAACCCCACCAATATTCCGCTGAAATGGAATGCCACAATGGCCAGCAATTATTCCGTCAATAGGTCCGACAATGGACCGAATGGATTTAATTTCGGTGACAAAATCCCTGGTATCGCTTGTCGGCCAAATAAATTTTGCCACATCTGATAACCCGCCATGGATCACTGCGTAACGCTGGTTGTCATATGTAAACACAACGACATCCGGCGTTTCGGCCATGTGTTTTCGTTGGTTTGTCGAAAAAGCAGTACGCGCGAAGGGAAACCACACACGCGACAACATTTCACATTTGGACCCCAAGTCAAATCCGCAACCACAATCATTTGCAGCCAAACCTAATTGTTTCTCGCAATTACCTGCGACCAGCACACAATGGTCCTGCCAAAGGCGCCACGTTTCAACCGGGTTGGCACAATAGGCTACAATATCACCGGTGCATATTCGATTCTTTGGCGGAATACCCCTAGCCTCTGCCCATTCTAAAAGCGCCGTACTGGCTTGTAAGTTTGAATAGGGACCACCAAACAGCAATACTTCTCCGTGCAATTCACCAAGCTCAAGAACTTTGTATTCGGAGGCTGGCATCCTGTGCTATTCCTTGATTGGCAGGCGATTGGCCCCCATAAGACAAAAAAATAAACGAAAGACAATATTGATGGACCTAACCACACTAATTCTTGACACTGCTTTTTGGACAACCAGTGCAGCAATCATTGCATTATTGTTCATGTCGGCAATTTTTTCAGGTTCAGAAACCGCATTAACCGCCGCCTCTCGCGGAAAACTTCGTTCCCGGTCTGATAAAGGCTCGTTGGGGGCGAAACGCGCATTGGAAATAACCGACGACACAGAACGATTGATAGGGTCGGTCTTATTAGGAAATAATCTTGTAAATATTCTTGCAACGTCCCTTGCAACCGCCCTGTTCACCAGATTGTTTGGTGACAATGGTGTTGCCATGGCAACGTTGGTGATGACTTTGCTGGTGCTTATATTTGCGGAAGTTTTGCCAAAAACATATGCAATTACAAATCCCGAAAATGCAGCAATACGTGCCGCGGTGATTATTCGCCCGGCGATATTCATTTTTGCACCAATTGTATCCGCCGTTCGTGTGTTTGTGCGTGCGATCCTTTGGGCTTTTGGTGTACGCGCAGATCCCAATAGCAAAATACTGGCTGTCAAAGAAGAAATTGCAGGTGCTATTTCCCTTGGCCACCATGAAGGAACCGTAGAAAAAGATGACCGTGATCGTATTTTAGGGGCCTTGGATCTATCAGATCGAACCGTAGAGGAAATCATGCGCCATCGATCTGAAATAGAAATGATTGATGTCGGATTGTCACCACAAAACGTATTGGAAATTGTTCTGCGTTCTTCCCATACCAGACTACCGCTCTATAAAAACAATCAGGAAAATATCGTCGGTGTACTTCACGCCAAAGATTTGTTGCGCGCTATGTATGCGCGAACGATCGAGCAACAAGATGCAACTGATCCATTCGATAATTTTTCGGTTCTGGATGTTGCTATGAAGCCTTATTTTGCACCCGAAACAACATCACTTGATGATCAGATGCGTCAATTCTTACGCCGACAAACCCATTTTGCTTTGGTGGTTGACGAATATGGCGTTCTTCAGGGGCTGATAACTTTAGAGGATATACTTGAGGAAATTGTTGGTGAGATTACCGATGAATTTGATGCTGAGGACGTTACTGCGCCCCAAAAATCTGACACCGGCGACTGGCTGGTTGACGGTGCAATGACAATACGCGACCTAAATCGCGCAAATGACTGGTCTCTCCCGGATGACGAAGCGCATACCATTGCTGGTCTCGTAATCCATGAAGCACAGTCAATACCTAACACAGGGCAGGTATTTCAGTTTCACAATTTCCGTTTTGAAATTGTTGAACGCAAGGAAAACAGGATTTCAAAACTTAAAATCCAACCCCTTAGCGAGCTTTAAACAGGCCACCAAGGATACCCCGGACAATACGCCGACCGGTGGTTCCTTTCAGTTCTTTGATCACAACCCTGGCCAATGAAGCCCCAAATCCGTCATTTTTGTTAGAGCGCCGACGTGATGTTCTTTTTCCGGTGTTTCCATCATAGCGCCTTGCCTGTTTTAGTTCACGCTCTGCCTTTTTCAGGTTCTCTTCTTCGCGTTCGGCCTCTTCAGCCGCTTTAGCTGCAGTTAAAGCGCGCGCGGTTAGTCTTTCAAAGGCAGAGTCCCTGTCAATTTTATTGTCATACTTGCCGGCCACAGGTGAGGACAAAATAATAGAAGCTCTTTGCGAACTTGAAATTGGCCCGAGTTGCGAAGAAGGGGGGCGGATTAATGTTTTTTCAACAATCCCGGGGGCACCTTTGGCTTCCAATAGGGATGTAACCGCTTCACCGATGCCGACTTCCTGTATTGCTTCCTCTGTAGAAAATCTGGGGTTTGAACGATAGGTCTCTGCGGCTCGACGCAAGTGGTACTGATCACGGGCGGTAAATGCTCTCAACGCGTGTTGAATACGGTTGCCCAATTGTCCCAAAATATCTTCGGGGACATCCGCAGGTTTTTGCGTTACGAAAAATACGCCAACCCCTTTTGAACGAATTAGGCGGGCTACCTGTTCAACTTTATTCACCAGTGCTTTCGGAGCATCGTCAAACAATAAATGAGCTTCATCAAAGAAGAAAACAAGTTTGGGTTTGTCCGGGTCACCCACTTCAGGAAGCTCTTCAAAAAGCTCTGACAACAACCACAACAAAAAAGTCGCATACAATCGTGGTGAGCTCATCAATTTGTCCGCAGACAAAATCGAAATCAACCCACGACCATCAACATCAGTTCGCATGATATCTGTCAGCTCCAGCGCTGGTTCGCCGAATAGTTCCGTACCACCCTGATTGTCCAAAACCAAAAGTGACCGCTGAATTGCGCCGACCGAAGACGTCGAAACGTTGCCATAGCGCAGTGACAATTCGCTGCGATTTTCGCCCACCCAAACCAACAACGACTGCAGGTCCTTTAGATCAAGAAGCGGCAAACCTTCTTCGTCAGATACCCGGAATGCGATATTTAAAACGCCTTCCTGTGCATCCGTAAGTTCAAGTAATCGGGCCAACAGCAATGGCCCCATTTCCGTTACTGTTGTCCGAACAGGGTGTCCTTGTTTACCAAACATGTCCCAGAAAATGACTGGAAACTTTTCGTATTTATAGTCATCAAAACCAATCTTGGTTGCCCGGCTGGTAAAGGCTTCATGAAGTTTAAATTCTGGCGAACCGGCAATTGCCAACCCCGCCAAATCGCCTTTTACATCTGATAAGAATACCGGCACGCCTGCCGCAGAAAAACTTTCGGCCATTATTTGTAGCGTAACGGTTTTACCAGTTCCGGTTGCACCTGCGACAAGGCCATGGCGGTTGGCATATTTAAGAAGCATATTTTGCGCTGAGCCGTATCCTTCACCGCCGCCACCAATAAAGATATTCTTGCTCATTCAGTATTCTCCCGCATTCCATGCCCTAACCCAATACATCACATTCAACATAATTGGCCACAGGAAATAGGGCCTTCAAAACAGACAACCCTGGCACTGTGTATGACGCTGACACGGTGTTCCGGCGGTTGACCGCGGGCATGAAACACATTAACAACAAAACATAAGTCGGCCAGTCCGACAGGGAGAGACTACAAAAATTGAAAAAGGGCCCCAAAGGGCTCTTTTTCTGTTTCGGGTGATAGAAATATTAGTTTGCTCGGCGGAATTCCACCCCTGATATTAGATCAAAAAATTCCAATCAGACATTAGGGTTTTCATATGTTACTGACACGTTGAAAATATCAAACTACGGACCAGACATGTCAAATCAATCAGTAATTTCTGCATTAATATTCACACTAATTGTGGCGCTGCCTCTTTCTGTATATTCACAAGACGCCCCTGCTCAATCCCCAGGCGATCTTCAACTTGGTGAAGAATTGGTTGATGGCGTTCCAGTGGGAACAACATATACAAAGGAAGAATATGGCGATTGGGACATGCGGTGTATATTGACCGCTGACGGAAACGATCCATGTCAGCTTTACCAGTTAATGCAGGACGAAAACGGTAATTCGGTTGCCGAAATCAGCTTATTTGAATTGGAAAATTCTGGCCAGGCAATCGCCGGTGCTACGCTGGCGGCGCCATTAGAAACGCTACTGACAGAACAAATGACACTTACGGTTGATGGGGAAACAGCAAAACGCTACCCGTTTAGTTATTGCTCGGTGCAAGGCTGCTATGTTCGAATAGGTTTAACTGAAGAAGACATAGCTACCTTCAAACACGGCACATCGGCAACGGTCATTATCGTACCGGTTGCGGCGCCGGACCGGCGTCTCGGTCTTAAACTTTCTTTGATTGGATTTACCAAAGGTTTTGAAGCCCTGCAGCTAGCAAACAAAGCTTTAATTAGTGAATAATTTATGGCTGGGTTAGCGCCAGTACTGCGTTTAAACCTCCAAATGCAAATGCGTTGCTCAGTACAGATTTAACTTTTACCTGTCTGGCGGTATTTGGCACAATATCCAACGCACATTCGGGGTCTGCTTCCTGATAGCCAATCGTCGGTGCAATGATGTTGTCTTTAAGGGCCATGATGCATGCAATTAGTTCAACGGCACCGGTTCCACCGATTAGGTGGCCATGCATCGATTTGGTTGACGATAGCATTAGTTTATTTGCGTGGTGACCAAAAACATCTGAAACAGCCGCGCATTCTGTTTTGTCATTTGCGGCCGTCCCGGTTCCGTGGGCGTTGATGTAACCTACGTCTTCAACATTAAGACGCGCATCAGCTAACGCACCGGCAATTGCCCTTGCCGCCCCTTGTTTCGATGGCATCACAATGTCAGCAGCGTCAGAAGACATCGCAAAACCTATTACCTCTGCCAACATCTCGGCGCCGCGGGATTTTGCCATTTCGTATTCTTCAAAAACGAAAACAGCAGCCCCTTCCCCCTGGACCATTCCATCACGGTTTGCAGAAAACGGACGACAGGCATTTTTCGACATTACGCGCAGCCCTTCCCAGGCTTTGACACCGCCAAAACACAACATCGATTCAGAACCGCCAGTCAGCATAATATCAGACATGCCTGAACGGATCATATGAAATGCCTGACCCATGGCGTGGTTAGAAGACGCGCAAGCTGTAGCGACGGTAAATGATGGTCCTTTCAGATTATACTCCATTGAAACATGACTTGCGGCGGCATTATTCATAAGTTTAGGCACAACAAACGGATGCACACGATTTTTACCGTCTTTATAAACAGCGCGATAGTTTTCATCCCAGGTGTTTACCCCTCCGCCGGCCGTTCCAAGTATTACGCCGGATTTAAGGGCCAGATCACCGCTGATGATCAATTCTGACTGCGCCATTGCCTGTTTTGCCGCCAGTAAAGTAAATTGCGTAAACCGATCATAAAGTGAAATTTGCTGGCGGTTAAAATGCATTTCAGCGGCAAAGTTTTTTACTTGTCCACCAATTCGAACAGATAACCTTTCTACATCCTGAAATTCCAGTTTTCCAATGCCGCATTTCCCGTTTGCCATCGCTTCGCAGGTCGTTGAAACATCATGACCAAGTGCATTGATGGTTCCCGCGCCAGTGATAACAACACGTCTCATGACACTTGATCAGCCACCAGTTTCTGCACAGCCGAAACGATCGAAGCTACGTTCGATATATCAAAGCCCGAATTTTGAGGTTCATTGGAATTGAAAGGTATTTCGATATCAAAGGCTTCTTCGATTGCGAAAATACTTTCCACTAACGCCAGGCTATCTATTCCTAATTCTTCCAGTGACGCCTGCATACTAACTTCAGTTCGATCAAGTGCCGCCTGTTCAGCGATGATGTCGACTACAATTTTTTCAACTGACTTTGGCATTTTCGCTTTCTTTTGATCTGCCAGTCAATTAGTCGTTTTTAACATTACTTGAAACAGTATTTTTATAAATATTCATCGCTTTGATCAACCTTGGCAATCGGCGAAGCGCTTTATAACTTTCAATTTGCCTGTCCATTTTGGTGGCAGGATAACCAAGAACAGCGCGACCAGCCGGTACATTGGATAGAATGATACTACCAGCCCCCGCGACCACCCCGTCACCGATTGAGATATTATCGGCAACGCCGGCCTTCCCCCCCAGTACGACAGAGTCTCCAATTATCGATGACCCGGCTACACCAACCTGGCTACATAGCAAACAGTTCTCACCTATAACAACATTGTGGCCAATCTGAACAAGTGCATCGATCTTGGTTCCGGCGCCAATTTTGGTCGGTCGGATCGTGCCGGCATCAATGTTTGAGTTGGCCCCCAATTCCACATCGTCAGCAATTTCCACACCGCCGATGGATTGGATTTTTTGCCACCGCTGACCAAGTGGAACTTTGCCGCTGTTTTGCAAATCCCGCCGCACATTTTCAACATGGGATTTTTCTATGGTAACATACGAAAATCCATCAAAACCAATGGATACACCTGATTGGGCGACAAACCGTTCCCCGATCCGAACATCGTCACCAATTTTTACACCGTCCCGTAAAATACTACCGTTTCCCAGAACAACATTTTGGCCAATGCTGACATGCGAACCGATGGTGACATTTGCGCCAATCTGCACATTGGCACCCAATATTGAATACGCACCGATGGCAGTGTCGTCACCAATTTCCACCGAGGGGTCAACCAAAGCAGTTGGATGAATTCCGATATTCTGAGGGTTTTTTGAGCGGAAAAGGTTCGTCAATATTGACATCGCTAACCTTGGTCGTTCGACAAAAATGGCAGCATCCAGATTAAATTCCTGCCACTCCGCCGATGGCCAAAGAACCGCAGCGCGTGCCGCGCAATCAGCCACACCAAGCCTGTATTTTTTTGTCATGGCAATGGCCAGTTGGTCCGGCCCAACAGACTCAGGTTCGCCTATTCCCAAAACAATCACATCGCCGTTCCCAAGATAATCCGATGAAAGGGCTTCGGCTATTTCGCTTATTTTGTAGCTGGGCAACATAGACTCCGGTGCAAAGGGCAAAAAACTTTTGTTTGAAAGCCCTGTTAACTTTGCCTGGACCGCAACACCACCCCGGCCTTTTGCAGAGCAGCAAAAATCTTTGCATCTCTGCCATATATATCCCGCCGATATTCTATCCCGCCTTTAGGTGTGGTTACGGCAGTTCTGTAAACCAAATGCACAGGAATTTGCTGTTCAAGTGCAACAACTGTTTCGCGACCTGAATTCAGTCTTTCCTGAAAATAGGCCTCCGGGTTTCGGACCTGACGACGTAACAATGTATAGGCAAATTCAAATGGGTCATTCAACCGAATGCACCCATGGCTAAACGCCCGAACTTCTTTTGAGAACAGGCTTTTGGCGGGCGTGTCGTGCAAATATATATTGTATTTGTTTGGAAACATAAACTTGACCAGTCCCAGCGCATTTCGACGCGAAGGTGGCTGCTTTAAGTCAAACGGGAAATTCGCCGCAGTGTATTGATTGAAATCTATTCCTTCGCGGCTAATTACCCGGCCACCGCGTGTCAGGCGCATATGGCCTGCAGCGTTAGGATCGTTCTGCATCAAGGGTAAATATTCTTTTACGGCAATGGATCGTGGTACATTCCAGGTGGGATTAATCACCATATGTTCCAGCACATCAGAAAACTCTGGGCTGCGACGGTCAGACTTATTAGCACCGACCACAGAGCGTGTCTGGAAAGTTACTTTTCCGTTATCAATTATGGATGTCCGGAAATCTGCCAAGTTAACCCAAATATGACGTTTGCCACGCGGCATATTCATCCAGCGTTCTCGTTCCATCGTAACGATCACTGATGCCAATCTGAACTCTGCTTGCACATTGATCTCTTTTAAAGTGCCGGAACCGGCGATGCCATCCGGGCTCAGCCCATGGTCCTGTTGAAACCGTTGCACCGCTGTTTGAAGGTTGGCGTCATAGTTTTGGCTGGCGTTACGGCGCAAATAACCCATAGCGATCAAACGATTGCGCAGGTCGACGACACCACCACCACTTTGACCGGGCTTTAGTTTTCTACCCGATACCTGTGGGCCCCACCCCCCCTTTGCAAGCAGTCGTTCCAGCAACAACTTATGCTTCATAAGCCGGGTATATTCCACAGAGCTGGGAACAAGTTTGCGCAGGTACGGGCCAGGGGACGACTTTGAAAAATTTGTCAATAATTCCAGTCGGTCACGAAGTGGTACCTGACGCACAATTCCATTGTCAACTTTTGCTGGGGTCAAGACACCAGTCTGAATATCCCGGGCATACTTTAAAAACAGTTGGCTAAGTTGTACTTCAATCCGCCCCAAATCACGTTCTGATTTGATCCGCCTCAGGTTCGTCTTTAGGGTATTTGTGTCATATTCGGATTGTGGCAATCCATGATCAGCGGCGGCACCCAGCACTTTTAGCAGTGCCTGCCGACGCGCTTTGTCCCTGCCCCCCTGTCCTATCCAAATCGGTTTATATCCGTTCGACTGGTAGAAAGTCGCAACAGACTTGTCCTTCGCAGACGCCACAGCAATCGCTTGCATGAATGCGGTGACCTGGGAAAGGGCCGGTGTTGCAAAACCTGAAGCCACAACAGAACCATAAACCAACGATCCTTTTAGAAATGATCTACGGGAAGAATTGTTTGTTTTAGGCATTTACGACCTCTGTCCTTCTAACTGACAATACGAAAAGTATACTTGGGCTATATTGCAGAATACTTTTGTTCACAACTTTGGGTATCGATTGGTCACCCGAATATTCGGGGACCAACTTTGGAATTACCCTATACAAATATCCATTGATTGGCGAAAAATTGCCGATTTCAAGGACATATAGTATTTTCTGCAATCATACACTTGGTAGAAACAATCAATTGTGGCAATAAGTATTAGTGCCTGGGGATGGGGCAATCGGGACACACCTTTTTAAGGGTGGAGCACAACTAGACGGGGCACTAGACAATTTTATGATCAATATCCCAGCAAAACAGATATCTCGGCGCGCGCTTCTGGGCGCATTCGCGGCAACAACTTTGGTTGCGGCACCAACATACACCAATGCATTTGGTCACCTGCGCGGTGCCGGCGACATCAGAAGAATAAAAATGTATTCTGGCCGAACTGGCGAAAGTATCGATACAATTTATTGGATCGAAGGAAGTTATGTCAAAGAGGCGCTGAAAGAAGTTAACTATTTCATGCGTGATTGGCGAACCGATCAAACAATTTCTATCGATGCTCGAAATCTCGATATTATGGCGGCGGCCCAAAGCCTGATGGATGTGGATGAGCCGTATATGATGCTATCTGGTTTTCGCTCTGCCAAAACAAATGCAATGCTCCGCTCGCGTTCCAGTCGGGTCGCAAAAAACTCGTTGCATATCAAAGGTATGGCAGCCGACCTAAGGCTAAAGTCCCGCTCTGTATCACAGATGGCGCAGGCTGCGAAGGCGTGTAATGCAGGCGGTGTGGGGAAATACTCTCGTTCAAATTTTGTCCATATGGACAGCGGGCCGATCCGCACCTGGCGCGGTTAGTCCTTTCCGGTATTACCCTATACTAATTTCAATTTGTAATATTAGTATGGTCGCATGTTTACCATTGAACACGAATTTGATGCCACTATCGTAACGCTGGTTGATGAAGGCCCTTCCTTTCTCAGGGAAGATATCGTTATTCATAATTTTGACGATTGCATCACAATTGAACAGTATGATCCACGTACAGACCGGGTTGAAAAACTTACCCTGTCCTTGTCCCAACTCAAAGATTTAGGCGCGGCGCTGGATCTGCCCGAAGGGGTTTACCGGCTAAAAATCTAACACCATTTGGAACTAAAAAAGATCTCTGTCTGTATCACCTTTACTTGCGAATGATTATCATTTACTGATCCGGTCGATTGAGTGAAAGCAGAGTCACAAATAATGGAAAACATCTCTCCGATAATGTTGGGGTTTCTGGGCAGCCTTGCTGCAGGACTAATGACAGCTGTTGGTGCCGTCGCTGTACTATTTGGTAGTTCGCCATCACGGCGTACCCGCGATATTTCACTTGGCTTCGCTGCCGGGGTGATGCTTTCAGCATCATTCTTTTCACTTATCATTCCAGCGCTTGATGCCGCCGAAATCCAATATGGTGACGGTGCAATTCCAGCCCTATTAGTGAGCGTCGCTATCTTAATGGGAATGGGGGTGGTCGCGTTACTGAATGAAATGTTACCCCACGAACATTTTTCAACGGGACGCGAAGGGCCTGCAGCGGAATCGCTGCGCCGTATCTGGTTGTTTATCATTGCCATAACAATTCACAATTTACCAGAAGGCCTTGCCGTCGGTGTTGGGTTTGGCGCCGGTGGACTGGAAGGTGGATTCCCAATCGCTCTTGGTATTGGGCTACAAAATGCACCGGAAGGATTGGCGGTTGCCGTTGCCTTGCTAGGTGAAGGATATTCCGCAAAAAAATCTTTTACTATTGCAATGTTAACTGGTCTTGTTGAACCAGTGACGGGGTTACTTGGTGCGTCTATTATTGTCATCGCACAACCATTGCTGCCATGGGGGTTGGCATTTGCTGCTGGGGCAATGCTGTACGTTATAAGCCATGAAATCATCCCAGAGACACACCGTGCCGGCCATCAGAACCAAGCGACTATGGGCCTTGCAATCGGGCTGGTTCTAATGCTGTTCCTTGATGTGTGGCTGGGGTAATCCACAACCGTTACAACACACATAATCGCACGGAAATTTGCCTAAATATTGCAACTACATTTCCAACGATTTAAAATTGAAAACAAAATTACCTGCAACCTATTGCAGTTGGATATTGGTTAAGCCAAACCAAATTGGAATGGGCGACTGCGGGTATACCGTTGTTCCAAACGTTAAGTTTTCAATTCAGTGCCAAAGGAAAACTACAATGACCAAAGTTAATTCAGATGCATTGGAATTTCTGCTAAACAGACGGTCCTGCCCTGCAAAAACCCTTATTGCACCGGCGCCAACCAGACAACATTTAGCGCCCATTTTAACTGCTGCTGCACGCACACCCGATCACGGAAAGCTCGAGCCATGGCGATTTATAGTTCTGGCGGAACCCGCTCTCAAACGATTGGCCGAATTAGCAAAGACCAGGGGTAATAAACTAAATATGGATGTCGCGACACTTAACAAAGGCGTCGCGCAGTATACCACAGGATTATTGGCTGTAGCGGTGGTGCATTCCCCTATTGAAAGCCCAAAAATCCCAAAGTCGGAGCAGGTATATTCCACTGGTGCTGTCTGCCTTTCGCTGCTTAATGCAGCGCTTGCCTCAGGCTGGGGGGCCAATTGGTTAAGTGGCTGGGCCAGTCATGACCGCGAGTTTGTAGAAATCGGGCTGGGATTGTCAAAATCTGAAAGCATTGCGGGTTTGATTTTTATGGGTACCAAATCCGCTAAAACGCCTGAACGGCCGCGGCCCGATCTGTCGCGTATGACGACATGGGTCGACAGATGATATTTTCAGATTTTACGAAAGCTGTTGCTCAGCTCGGAGACCCAAAGTTTCGTAAGGTATTGCTGCTCGGTTTGGGATTAACCATTGCCTTGTTTTTGTCCGTTTATGCGTTGGTTCTTGGCCTTATCATCTGGATCACACCAGATACATTCACCCTGCCCTGGATAGGAACGGTATCATGGCTGGATGATTTGATCTCTGGTGCTTCGTTATTGTTAATGATCGTTTTTTCGGTATTTTTGATGGTACCGGTCGCTTCCGCATTCACTTCTTTATTTTTGGATGGTGTTGCCGATGCCGTAGAGGAAAAGCACTATCCCTCACTACCGCCCGTAGAACCGCTACTCTGGTCCAGGGTTTTCGCCGATACCGTAAGGTTTTTGGGAATTTTGATCGGTGCTAATTTGGCCGCTTTGTTGCTTTACGCCTTGGTTCCCCCGGCAGCGCCACTGATTTTTTGGGGCCTAAACGGGTATCTGCTGGGCAGGGAATATTTTCAGGTTGTTGCCAGCAGACGGTTGGGTCAGGAAAAAGCTTTTCAATTGCGGCGGACAAATGTTTTGCAGATTTGGTTGGCGGGTGTGCTCATGGCAGTGCCACTTAGTATTCCGCTGATCAATTTTCTTGTCCCCATTCTGGGGGCCGCAACATTCACCCATTTATTTCATCGTGTAAACAGAAACTAGAATGATCCCAATTCCCGTATACTGATCACACCTGAGACAATGACAGTAAAAATAATCGCCCAAACGATCAATGCAATTGCGCTAACGATCAACATGGTTTTTCGTACATCGAAATTTACGGGCGCACCGGCCTGCGTACCAGGAACAATTTCTCCTTCATCTCCCTGCGTTCTCCGCCTGATTGGCAGAACAATAAACATCACCATGAACCAAGTCACAGCATATAGTACAATCGCGGATGTTACAGCCATCAGGTTTGCTCCAATTCAATCAAAGTTCCGTTGAAATCCTTGGGATGTAGAAAGAGGACTGGTTTTCCATGTGCACCAGTTTTTGGTTCGCCCCCCCCCAGGACACGCGCACCTTGCAACTGCAACTTGTCCCGGGCGTCCAGAATATCGTCCACTTCATAACAAATATGATGGATACCTCCGGACGGGTTTTTAGCCAGAAAGCCGGAAATAGGGCTATTTTTCCCCAAAGGATAAAGCAACTCAATTTTTGTATTTGGCAAATTAATAAAGACCACGGTAACCCCGTGATCCGGTTCATCTATGGGTGGGTCAACTTTTGCACCAAACACATCTTTGTATTGTCTTACGGCGGCTGTCAGGTCAGGTACAGCAATTGCGACATGGTTTAAGCGACCGATCATTTAAGAGTGCCTCATAAGGATACTTTCGGCGTTATCCCCTTTCGCTGTGCCGGTCACAAGTGACAAACCCACCCAGTTAACCAACAATTCATAATCTAAGGTTCTAATTCGGGCATATATAGCGGGAATGTTAACATGCCTGATGATCTTGAAAGCTTTATGATCATTCAAAAGCCAACCCCGGACCGGCCCCTGTTAGGTCTGACGGTTCTGATTGTAGAAGATAGCCTGTTCGCATGTGAAGCGATGCGTCTTTTATGTTTACGATCCGGTGCGCGGATACGAAGAGCAAACAATCTAAAATCAGCACGGCGGCATTTGGCTGTCTATCGACCGGTTGTCGTAATCGTAGATCTGGGGTTGCCGGATGGAAATGGTGTTGACCTGATCCGGGACATTGCCAATACGACCCCAAGAGTTGGGGTGTTACTGGGCACCAGCGGAACCGATGAAGGTTCTGATCAGGCACTAAAAGCCGGGGCAGACGGATTTTTAGCCAAACCAATTTTTAATCTTTCCATTTTCCAATCGGCTATTTTGGCGCATTTACCACATGCCCAGCAACCAACTGGATTAAGGAAAATAGGCAATGAACAAGTTTCAATAGATAAGTTCGCGCTCAAGGAAGATTTGGCGAATGTATTTGAGCTTTTAAGTAATACCGACAATGATCCAGAAAAAATTGCATATGTGGGTCAATTTATCGAAAGTCTGGCACTGGCCGCCGGTGACGACATTCTTGCAAAATCTGCTATCGACCTAAAAAAAATCAGTGTCGGATCCCGAGACAAAAACTTTGATTCCACAGAAATATTTAGGTCAATTCAAAACCAGTTACTCTTGCGGCAGACTGAATTGGCAGAAGAAATCGCCGATTGATTATTGGCTGTTTTCTTCGGGCATTTCTCTTTTTCCAAGATATTGTAACCAAAAATCAAACACAATCATCACTCAATAACCAAATGAAAGCACCGCTTTCACCGTAAATACGCCTGAATTGTTATGCAGCATTGTGATGTTGGCTCTGGCATCAAAATTGCCAAAGCATATCTAGTTGGAGACGGTAAATGTTTGCGGTTACAAAGAACTTTTGGAATAGTGAGTATGGAAATTCGGTAATTGACTGGATGTTTTTTGGTGCGGGTGCGATTTCGCTCGGCTTTGCTGTAATATCTACATTTTTAGGCAGCTAATATATAGAAACTGAATTCAATACTGTGTTGAATTTTTGAATGGTTGATTGGTATGAATTTTAAAATTAGAAACTTCATCTATAATGAAACCGGCAGTGTTACCACGGATTGGGTGGTTCTGGTGGCCGCAATCATCTTACTTAGTGTGTTGGTAACTGCCAGTATTACAGGCGGTACAATGGGTGTTTCACAAGACCTGAGCAGCAACCTGGCAACAATGGAGGCGGGTTAAACTAACGCCTATTCATTTTTTACGACGCGCAAATTCAAATCGCGAAGCTGGGCATTCAAGGGCTCGTTTGGTGCCCCCATCATCAAATCTTCGGCGCGTTGGTTCATTGGGAACATAATTACTTCCCGAATATTAGCCTCATCCGCCAACAACATTACTATTCTGTCGATCCCTGCGGCACAGCCACCATGTGGCGGCGCACCAAATTTGAATGCGCTGACCATTCCGCCAAACCGTTTTTCTACTTCACTTTTTCCGTAACCGGCCAACTCAAATGCCTTGAACATAATTTCCGGAGTGTGGTTGCGGATAGCACCCGACACCAGTTCATAGCCATTACAGGCAAGATCATACTGATAACCAAGGACGTCCAGCGGGTCCCCCATAAGCGCTTCCAGCCCCCCCTGCGGCATGGAAAATGGGTTATGCTCAAAATCAATTTTTCCGGTTTCTTCGTCTCTCTCATATATTGGAAAATCAACAATCCAACAAAACGAAAAACTGTTGGTATCCGTTAGATTTAGTTCATTGCCAATCTCAACACGCGCTTTGCCAGCGACAGCTTCAAATGCTTTGGGCTTACCCCCCAGGAAAAAAGCAGCATCACCGACACCCAGATTTAGCTGCTCGCGGATTGCTTCGGTTCGCTCCGGTCCTATATTTTTTGCCAAAGGTCCTGCGGCTTCCATTCCTTCACCCTGGTCTCGCCAAAATATGTATCCCATACCTGGCAGGCCTTCTTTTTGGGCAAACGCATTCATCCGGTCGCAAAATTTTCTGGACCCGCCGCCGGGCGCCGGAATGGCCCGGATTTCGGTTCCATCCTGTTCCAGAAGCGAAGCGAAAATTTTGAAACCAGATCCGTCGAAATGATCGCTAACGATTTGCATTTTTATCGGATTTCGCAAATCTGGTTTGTCAGAACCATACCACAAAGCGGCATCTCGGTAACTGATCTGTGGCCAGTCAGCGTCTACTTTTCGCCCACCACCGAAGGTTTCAAAACAATTTTGCAGCACCGGCTGAATCGTATCAAACACATCTTGCTGAGTGACAAAACTCATCTCCAGATCAAGCTGATAAAAATCCGTGGGCGACCGGTCGGCGCGCGGATCTTCATCGCGAAAACAGGGGGCAATCTGAAAATACTTGTCAAAACCGCTTACCATTATCAGCTGTTTGAATTGCTGGGGTGCCTGGGGAAGTGCATAGAACTTTCCAGGGTGTAATCGGCTGGGGATCAAAAAATCACGAGCACCCTCAGGGCTTGAGGAGGTAATAATTGGTGTCTGAAATTCTCTAAATTCAGCATCCCACATGGACTTGCGTAAATGCGCAACCACATCCGAGCGCAGCTTCATATTGTCCTGTAATTTCTGACGCCTCAGATCCAGATATCGAAATTTCAACCGGGTTTCTTCTGGGTATTCCTGATCCCCAAATACCATAAGCGGCAATTCATCCGCTGCACCCAACACTTCCAAATCACGAACGAAAACTTCTATTTCACCTGTCGGTATCTTTTTGTTTTTCAGGCTGTCTTCGCGCGCCATTACATTGCCATCAATGCGAATGCACCACTCAGAGCGTATGTTTTCCATTTCCTTGAAAACCGGGCTGTCCGGATCACATAGAATCTGGGTTATTCCATAGTGATCACGCAGATCAATAAACAATATTCCACCATGATCACGCACCCGATGTACCCAACCGGACAACCGGACATCCTGACCGACATGCGAACTGTTCAATTGAACACAATTATGGCTGCGGTAGGCGTGCATATCAGCTCCTTACTCGGGTCTCAAAATTCATCATGCCGATACACCTCGCTCTGGCCGGGAAGTCAACCCGGAACCACCTATGCAAAACCATGACGCTATGTTAGCGGTTTTATAGTACGAACGTTTGAGGAAGTGATATTTTGCAGTTTCGCCAACTATCTTCTGGGTATCTAATTCTACTAATTATTACTGTAATTTCGATACTGCTTTTTGGCACGTCACGTTCATCAGATTTAATGTCCACTTGGATTGCTGGGCAAATGTACTCCGTTGAACGATTTTCAGAAATATATGTTACATCACAGCCGCTTTTCACCATGCAACCCAACGATAGTTGGGTACGTTTCATGGCTGATGGTTTTCAATATCAAGATGCTATTTTCCCCTATCTATACCCGCCAATCTGGGCCTGGGCTTTTGCACAAATTAGCGACGTTTCGTTTATTGTAATTGGAAAATACGCGCTGATAATCAACTCAATGCTCATGTCGGGTTGCATTTTTCTTGCCCACCGACTGACTCGTACAAAGGTTCCGCTTTCAACCTATTCATTAATCGCGATCGTACTAATATATTTTTCCACATTCGGTGCTTTGGCGCTTTTTGAAAATCAACCACAAATTCTGGTGACATTCTTAATTTTGTTAACAATTGAAAGATTAAGAGCGGGATCCAAGATTACGGCAGGGTCTGCGTTGGCATTGGCTGCTGCAATCAAAATATATCCGGCAATTTTTGTTCTTTTCTTGATTGCAAGCAACGAAAAGAAAGCAGCTGTTAGCTTCTTTGTCGTGGGTCTTACTTTAGCTGTGAGCTCAATATATCTGGTGGGGTGGCCCTTGCACCTCGAGTTTCTAAGGGCTGCTGGCGCTGTTTCAAATACTGCGATGGTTGTGTTCGTCAACTACAATATCCATGGTGTAATTGGTCAACTATTTTTCCCGGATGAACTGGAAAAAATACTATCGCTACAACCTGCAGTAGGTGGTGAAATCCCATATTGGGAGGTGATAGCGAAAGGAAAAATTTGGCGGGTTACCAGCTTTCTGGCATTGTTGGGCATATTAACCGTAACATTCCGAATGTTCAAAAAATCAGATGATTTGGACAGATTCCAGGTTTGTTGGCCCGTTGCACTAACATTAATTCCATTTTTTACACCAATCGGCTGGTCATACTACTACATAGCGACGGCCGCTTTGGCGCCGATTTTGCTGCAGCGATATCCAACCAAAGTCGCAATTGGAATTTTTGCACTGGTTTTTTTACTAACCAGCATTCCTTCCCAATTTATTCTGAATGCAGTGTCGGTTGTCCCATCATCCGGTCAGATTACCGGCAGCATAGCAGTCCTGATCTTATGTATCGCTTATGCTATGCAACCAGAAAGCAAAAAACTGAAGAAGCCAATCTAACTATTGCACCTGTTCCTTTCATGTCTATAACCCACGACAATTTGCATAAACTTTGGGGGCAGTTATGCCAAAAAGAACCGACATAAAGTCGATCATGATTATCGGTGCGGGCCCCATCATAATTGGTCAGGCATGTGAATTTGATTACTCTGGTGCCCAGGCTTGCAAAGCACTGCGTGAAGAAGGCTACCGAGTTATTTTGGTAAACTCCAATCCGGCTACAATCATGACCGACCCGGACATGGCAGACGCAACTTATATTGAACCTATTACACCCGAATTTGTTGCTAAAATCATCGAAAAAGAACGCCCCGATGCATTGCTGCCAACTATGGGTGGTCAGACTGGCCTAAACACATCTTTGGCATTGGCCGATAACGGTACGCTTAAAAAATTCGGTGTTGAACTAATCGGAGCCAACCAAAAAGCGATCGAAATGGCAGAAGACCGTAGATTGTTCCGCGAAGCCATGGATCGGATCGGATTAGAAAACCCACGCGCAACGATAGCCGAATGTATGGACGATTGTTGGGCTGCCCTGGAAGATATTGGCTTACCTGCGATCATCAGACCGGCGTTCACACTTGGTGGCACAGGTGGCGGCGTGGCGTATAACCGTAACGATTTTGAGCATTTTTGTCGCACAGGATTAGATGCAAGCCCGGTCAGTCAAATTCTAATTGATGAAAGCCTTTTGGGTTGGAAAGAATTTGAAATGGAGGTCGTTCGCGACTCCGCGGACAACGCCATAATAATTTGTGCCATCGAAAACGTCGACCCAATGGGGGTACATACCGGTGACAGCATAACGGTTGCCCCTGCCCTTACGCTTACTGACAAAGAATACCAGATCATGCGAAATGGTTCGATTGCGGTTCTGCGTGAAATTGGCGTTGAAACAGGTGGATCCAACGTACAGTGGGCCATCAATCCAGAAGATGGTCGTATGGTTGTCATCGAAATGAATCCAAGGGTTAGCCGCTCAAGTGCCTTAGCCTCTAAGGCCACAGGTTTTCCGATTGCCAAGATCGCAGCGAAACTGGCGGTGGGTTATACCCTGGACGAACTGGACAACGATATTACCAAAGTCACGCCTGCCAGTTTTGAACCGACCATCGACTATGTTGTCACCAAAATACCGCGTTTTGCATTCGAAAAATTTCCGGGTTCGGAACCACTTTTGTCTACAGCCATGAAGTCCGTTGGTGAAGCTATGGCAATTGGCCGTACCATCCACGAAAGCCTGCAAAAAGCACTGGCCTCATTAGAAACCGGGCTTACCGGCTTTGATGAGATAACAATCGTTGGCGCGCCTGACAAAGCTACAGTGGTCAAAGCCCTTTCCCGCCAAACTCCTGACCGCATGCGAACCATTGCACAGGCAATGCGCCACGGCTTAACAGATGTTGAAATTCATGATGCCACTATGTTTGACCCATGGTTCCTCGCCCGTATTCGTGAAATTGTAGATACAGAAAATCAGGTTCGGGAAAGCGGATTACCAGATACAGAAACAGGTTTGCGCGCGCTTAAAATGATGGGGTTTACGGACGCAAGATTGGCAATACTTACCGGCAGGGAAGAAGCCGAAATCCGCCGTACCCGTCTAAATCTGGGCGTCAGGGCCGTGTTCAAACGCATTGACACCTGTGCGGCAGAGTTTGAGGCACAAACGCCCTATATGTACTCGACATACGAAAACCCGGTTATGGGTGAAACTGAATGCGAAGCCCGGCCAACCGAGCGCAAAAAAATAGTAATATTAGGGGGCGGGCCCAATCGTATTGGACAAGGAATTGAATTTGACTACTGCTGTTGCCATGCCTGTTTCGCCCTAACAGATGTCGGGTACGAAACAATCATGATCAACTGTAACCCCGAAACAGTTTCAACGGATTATGACACATCTGATCGATTGTATTTTGAACCACTGACATTTGAACATGTGATGGAAGTACTGTCACGCGAACAAGAGAGCGGTACGTTACACGGTGTTATCGTACAATATGGCGGCCAGACCCCCCTAAAGCTGGCTGATGCGCTGCAAGAAGCAGGTATTCCGATCCTGGGTACGTCGCCGGACGCCATTGACCTTGCTGAGGATCGTGAGCGTTTCGCCAATCTCGTGCACGAATTAGGCTTGAAACAGCCGGAAAACGGTATTGCGTCTACAGATTCACAAGCCTTTGATATAGCTAAGAAAATTGGCTTTCCGCTGGTAATTCGACCATCTTATGTATTGGGTGGCCGCGCCATGGAAATTGTTCGTGATATGGCGCAGTTAGAGCGTTATATCGCTGAAGCAGTTGTTGTTTCAGGTGACAGCCCTGTCCTGCTGGACAGGTACCTGTCGGGCGCAATTGAATGCGATGTTGATGCAATATGTGATGGCAAAGATGTCCACATCGCTGGAATTATGCAGCACATAGAGGAAGCAGGTGTCCACTCTGGTGATAGTGCATGTTCGCTTCCACCTTACTCTCTTCCCAGTGACATCGTTGACGAAATGCACAAGCAAACCAATGCTTTGGCACTGGCACTGGGTGTTGTTGGATTGATGAACATTCAATTTGCCATAAAAGATGGGGAAATATTTCTGATAGAAGTAAACCCAAGAGCCTCCCGTACTGTGCCCTTCGTCGCTAAGGCGACAGACAGCGCGATTGCAAGTATCGCAGCGCGGGTTATGGCCGGTGAACCCCTTAGCAATTTCCCCAAGCGGCCACCCTACCCTGCTGACGCTGCCAAAGGCGATCCGGAACCAATTGGCGATCCAATGCGTCTGGCCGATCCCAACATGCCCTGGTTCTCAGTTAAAGAGGCTGTATTGCCCTTTGCCCGTTTCCCCGGTGTTGACACTATCCTGGGGCCGGAAATGCGTTCAACAGGTGAAGTTATGGGCTGGGACCGTCATTTTCATCGCGCATTTCTGAAAGCACAACTTGGCGCTGGCGTGATACTTCCCACCACCGGAACAGCCTTTTTGTCGATTAAGGATTCTGATAAAACAACCGATCTGATTGAAGCTGCTCAGGCCCTGATTGCAGCGGGAATGGATATTCTGGCAACCCGTGGAACTGCCACATACCTTACTGAGAATGGAATAGAGGTCAAAATCGTTAACAAAGTTTACGAAGGCCGGCCCAACATTGTTGATGTAATGAAAGACGGGAATATTGCTTTAGTTATGAATACCACAGAAGGCGCAATGGCGGTGGAAGATTCCAGAAGCATGCGAAACGTTGCACTAACAGACGGCATTCCATACTTTACAACTCTTGCAGCCAGTCATGCCGCAGCACTTGCCATAAATATGAGCAAAAAAGATGAATTGGGCGTCCGTGCGCTACAGGGCTAGATCACTATTACTAAGCGCTAACGCGTGAACGTGTACTAATAAAATCAGGCGCTGTCTCTGGTTTGGCCCAAAGATTGGCAAAATCTTTTTGTGCAGTAACCTGGCGAACTAATTTCGCCGGAATTCGCGTCGGCTTTGTCTCGATAGACTGAAAATTTTGTTGCGTATGTTCAATAGCCAATACTGTAACCGTTGATTTTTCGACCAGATAAGTATCCATAGCTTCTTCTAATTTATCCGCCAAAGCCGGCATTTGGGCATCCAATGCCCTATCCGAAAGCTCCCAAAGTGCGTCAAATATCCAGTCTGTATTTTTTGACATATTCATCCCCAGTTTGTTTCGGCTTAACCATCGGTTAAACCATTTTACTGTTTCCCCAGCGGTAGCTCCAGTTAGCAACAAAGCTTAAAGATGCTCAAGCGCGGGTTCATGCCTACAGCAAAGTCTCGCCCAGTTAGTTTAAAAAACTATAAATATTTTGCCAATTTTTTCCAAAATTTACGGTGCAAAATGGCACATTTTCTCTAGATCAGAATATTGCAAGGATTTGGTGCACCCGTCGCGATTCGAACGCGAGACCTCTGCCTTCGGAGGGCAGCGCTCTATCCAGCTGAGCTACGGGTGCTTCAGCATTTCTATAGGGTAAGAATTCCGCAGCAGCAATCGTAATTATCTTGTCAATTACGGTCATGAAAATTTCAAAAGCGCACTAAAACAGCCGATCAATACATCACTTGGTATTATCCGAACAAGTCATGGCAAAGTTCAAGTGCATCAACCAATGCATCAACTTCTTCGACTGTATTATACAGTCCAAAAGATGCCCGACAGGTCGCGGTAACACCCAAATGCTCCATCAGTGGTTGGGCGCAATGGTGGCCGGCACGAACCGCAATGCCCTTTTTGTCCAACACAGTAGAAATATCATGGGCGTGTGCCGAACCGTCTATGGTAAACGAAAAGATAGCAGCCTTATCAGGTGCATTCCCCTGTACATTCAGCCAATTTAAGCCACCCAACCGTTTTTGTGCATATTTTCGTAAAGACAGTTCATGCGCGGCGATATTATCCATGCCCAGATCCATCATATAATCCAGGGCCACACCCATCCCAATTGTTTGAACAATCCCCGGCGTTCCTGCCTCAAATTTCATTGGCGGATCGTTGTAAACAACCAGGTCGCGTTTAACTTCCTTGATCATATCACCGCCACCCAGAAACGGGCGCATCTCAGCCATACGTTCCCTTTTTACAAAAATCGCCCCCGACCCCGAAGGGCCATAAAGTTTATGGCCGGTAATCGCGAAAAAATCACAGCCGATATCATCGACATCAATGGTCATATGGACAGAACTTTGTGATCCATCCACCAGTACCGGAACACCCAACCTGTGGGCCGCCTCGGTGATGGATTTAACGTCAACAACAGTACCCAACACATTTGAAAGATGACTGATTGCAACAAGTTTTGTTTTAGGACTGATCGCCTCTATCACTTTTTGAGGATCAAGCGCACCGTTGGCTTCGGTTTCGACCCACTTCAGAACAACACCTTGTCTCTCACGTAAAAAATGCCAGGGGACAATATTCGCATGGTGTTCCATCACCGACAATACGATCTCATCACCGGCCTTCATACGCGGCATCGCCCAGCCATAGGCCACCATATTTATACCTTCAGTGGTGCCAGAATTTAAAATAATCTCATCTTCCGAAGCCGCCCCAAGAAACTGGGCAACTTTACCTCTTACGGCTTCATACTTGTCTGTCGCTACATTAGATAAATAGTGTAAACCCCTGTGAACATTTGCATATTCATTCGAATAAGTGGAATTTATTGCATCGATCACAACATCGGGTTTTTGCGCAGAAGCCCCGTTGTCAAGATATACCAGTGGCTTTCCATTCACCTGTCTTGCCAGAATGGGGAAATCATTGCGAACCGAATAAACATCATACATCTACAACACCCCAATGATATCAAAACCGAACAGATTGAAAACAAATCGTATGAATGTTGCAATGATCAACATAACGAACAAAACTGAGAAAAAGACACCAGCTACCGACTTAAATCCATGCATCTCAGAAATGAATAATGTAAGTAGTACAAATACCAGCACCAGCCCGATCATTCCAATTACCAAACTTATGGCTGGTGAAACTAATATGGCCAGGATTTGAATAATCTGAAGGCAAATTAATACAAACTGCAACCAGGACACCAGCAATATAGCATCAGCCAAATTACCTGTGCCGCCGAACCATTTACCCACGAAATACATTGAATATACCATCGCAATCATAACCACTAACTGGGAGAACCCCAAAGAAACCGGTGACAAAATATTCATAGAAGGGCCAAGATCACCCGCAGCGATGAAACTTGCATATTGCGAAATGTAGGCGAATATTGCGCTAAGAACAGCAACAAGAATTAGTGTTTCCCAGCGAAGTTTAAGCGGAAGTTCAAGTTGCATCACGTATCGTGTCGCTAAACGGGGGTCACGGATTGTCGTAGTCACTGCACTGATCAGTTGATTGAATTGGATCATCGGATCTGTTCTTTCGTAAATTCGGCCTGCATTAGTGATGAAAACCAAATAATCAGAAATACAGCAAGTGCAACCGCTCCCACGATATTTTGTACGATACCTATCTCTGGGTACCCTTCAAGTAATCCATTTAACAACCATAACGGTGAGGCCGCCATAAGCGCCCAAAATAAAGCCAACCGTGCCGAATACCACCCGCCCCTGCCGCCAAATAGCCTGAATAACATACGGGTTAGTGCAGCCAGAATATACATCGCCGGTGGCACAATGAATAACCAACCAAATAAGGCCCCGGCCAAGCGGATATTAAGTGGCCGTTCCGGGTCAGCTAACGCATCCTGCGCCAATCCCGTCCAACGTGAAACAAATATAATTATACAGGCAACCATTAAAAACATCAGTGCCCGGTCTTCCCTTTGCCCATCATCAAGTAACCGCTGCATAACAACCCTTGGCTGCCGCCACGACTGTACAATGTCCCTAATCAGCCTCATCTTTTAGCTACGGTGGCGCAAAAGCCAGGCGCTCAGACGTTCTGTAAGTTCGGTTGCAATCGTTTCATCGTCGACTTCATCGATGGCCTGGGCAAGAAACGCCAATACCAGTAAATCTTGCGCCTGATCTTTTGGTACACCCCGGGAACGCAAATAAAACATTGCATCATCATCAATTGCACCCGTTGTTGAACCATGCGAGCAGATTACATCATCGGCATAGATTTCAAGCTCTGGTTTTGCAAAAAACTGCGCATCCTCGTCCAGTAACAGCGCCTGGCTAATTTGATAGCCATCTGTTTTTTGCGCCCCATCTTTGACCAGAATCTTGCCCTGGAAAACACCTGTTGCACCGTTGCGTAGCACCTTCTTAAATACCTGGCGGCTCTCACAGTTAACAGCATCATGGGTGACAAAAACCGTATCGTCATGGTGAAATTCACCATCTCCAACAGCAGCGCCGGCAACATGTGCCACTGCGTTGTCGCCCACAAGTTCCAAAATAGCTTCATTTCTTGTCAGCACACCGTTTACGGTCAAAGTGAAGCTTTTAAACAGGCTTTCTTTTCCCAGTCGCGCAAAAATATGGGTCACAGCGCGGCGCTCATGGTCACGCCCTTGCGTACAAATGTGCCGGAATTTTCCATTTTCGGCAACATCGACCTCAATTACCTTGTTCAAACGGGCAGCTGCTGGTCCATTTTCCAACAATGTTAACTCGGCACCATTTTCGACCTTTATTAAATGGTGAAGCATTGCGTCAGATTTGGTTTCTTTATGCAAATAGACGATTGAAATCGGTTTTGCAGCCTTGCCGGTAACTTTAATGACCACGCCATTAGTGGCAAATGCCGTATTCACCGCCGCCAGAGCGCGCGACACCGGGGTTTGCCCACTGGTCTCTAAGACGCCAAACATGTCTTTGGCCCAATGAATATCCCGATTGGCAGCGTGCGAAAGTTGTTCGATTTCGACACCAGCATGCCTGAAACCATCAGAGGCATCTGCGTCCAGAACACCATCAACAAACACCAATCGCACGGTGTCGATTTCACCAAACATTTCGGGTTCATCTGATTCCAGAACATTTGCAGCTGTGGCGTTTTCCTGGGTCAATGTTAACGGATCAGTATATTTCCAATACTCGTCGCGGCGCCCGGGCAACCCTGCTGAATATACACGCTCTAAGGCCGCTTTTCTGGCAGCAGTTGACCATCCGGCACCGGCCGGAAGCGGTTTACCATGGATCCAACCGGGGGTTGCGTCGCGCTTTATATTTTCGACGGCCATCAGGCCACCTCTGCCAAAATATCAGCGTAGCCGTTGTTTTCCACTTCCAATGCAAGTTCAGGGCCACCGGTTTTTACAATCTGACCATCTGCCATGATATGAACCACATCGGGTTTGATGTGATCAAGCAATCGCTGGTAATGGGTTATGACCAAAAAAGAGCGTCCCGCATCACGTAGCGCATTCACACCCGCCGCGACAAGTTTCATCGCATCCACATCCAGCCCACTGTCGGTTTCATCCAAGATGCACATCTTTGGTTCAAGCATCGCCATCTGCAATATTTCGTTACGTTTTTTTTCACCGCCGGAAAATCCAACATTTACAGGGCGTTTCAACATATCCGCGTCAATTTTCAGTTCTTTGGCTTTGGCACGAATTTCCTTCAGAAAATCAGCCCCGGACAGCTCTTCCTGGCCCCGGGCTTTGCGCTGTGCATTTACCGCCGTTCTTAAAAAAGTCATGTTACCCACGCCTGGAATTTCTACGGGGTATTGGAAAGCCAGGAACAGCCCGGCGGCCGCCCGTTCTTCCGGTTCCAGTGCCAACAGATCCTGCCCGTCAATCGTCGCTGAGCCTTGCGTAACCTCATATCCGCTTTTGCCCGACAACACATAAGACAGCGTAGATTTACCAGAGCCGTTTGGCCCCATAATCGCGTGCACAGACCCAGCCTGAAGGCTTAAATTCACACCTTTCAATATCTGTTTGTCCTCGTCTTCGAGTTTAACATGCAGGTTCTTGATTTCGAGCATTTGGATACCTTTTATTCGGCCAATACCTGGCGAACTGTCGTCTGCAAAGCAGAGTTGTTGTTGAAAAATAGGCCAGTCAATCCAAAATCTGAATGATGTTCGGGCGAACATCGAAATTTGGCTGATAGACATGGTTCTGGTGTGGAAAGGTTAGTGTATACGACTGGTTTACTTGCTTGGTAAAAACTGTCGGCTTGTTTTGTAACGTTGCCGGAAACTATCGGCCGGTTACAAATCCAAATGGCTGATTGGTTGCTTCCTGAGGCGCCCGAAAGGTAATCCCAGATATCAAAATTGTGTTTGGTTCCGTATCGCGTATCACATCGCGAACCCACTGGACTGAAAACAGGCGTTCGTAAACGCCCGGTGCCAGATGCACCGTGTTGTGCATCAATAAAACCGTCGCCACTACGCCGACCAATTTTGCAATTCCGTGCAGTTTGGAATTGAAGCGGAATATCATGCGCAAAATGATTGCTATGGTAATGGCCAACACAATATCGGTTGCCATTAATATATCTGCTTCTGGTCCCCCCAGACCACCGCCTGTCAGGCGAAATCGTATGAAACGGGTCAAGACCACCGCGCCGGCCCCGATCAATAACCCGCTGATCAGCGAAACCGGGGCGCTTGCGCCGGTTCGGGGTGCCGTTTCTATTTCCTGATGGGTCTTTCGAACTTCGTAGCGTTTTCGTTTGCGCACCGGTTCTTTGGTGCCTGCATACATCTGCGAAGTCGTATTCGCACCGCCGGCCGCTACCCGCGCCAGACGTTCCTGAAACTGTTTCTTTTGAATACCATCTGCAAGCATTTACCCGGTCCCATGGATTAACCCGCATAAACAGTCGCAATTGTTTAGGGCAAGAATGGGGCCATTTAAGCGCTTTTTGTCGGCCACCAAACCGAAAATCGTCAGATTTGTTCGCCATACAAAGCATTAGCCAACCGAACCTTCTAATGAAATGGCTACCAATTGCTGGGCTTCCATGGCAAATTCCATTGGCAGAGCCTGCAAAACTTCTTTGGCAAAACCATTTACAATAAGCGCCAGTGCCGCCTCTTCGTCAATTCCACGCTGGCGGCAATAAAACAGCTGATCATCATCAACTTTGGACGTTGTCGCTTCGTGTTCAACCCGGCTGCTGTTATTCTTGACCTCGATATAGGGCACCGTGTGCGCCCCACATTTACTGCCGATCAATAGGCTGTCGCACTGGGTATAATTACGGCTGTTTTTTGCTTTGGGATGCATGGATACAAGGCCACGATAGGTGTTTTGCGCCCTGCCCGCACTTATCCCTTTGGATACGATACGGGATTTGGTGTTTTTCCCCAGATGCACCATTTTTGTGCCGGTGTCGGCCTGTTGCATATTGTTGGCAATCGCGATCGAATAAAATTCACCCTGACTGCCATCCCCCCGCAGGATGCAGGACGGATACTTCCAGGTGATAGCGGAACCGGTTTCCACCTGAGTCCACATCACTTTTGATCGATCCCCCCGGCAATCTGCTCGTTTGGTGACAAAATTATATATGCCACCAACACCATTTTCATCCCCGGGATACCAGTTCTGAACCGTCGAATATTTTACTTCGGCGTCTTCCAAAAGTACAATCTCAACAACCGCGGCATGCAACTGATTTGTATCGCGCTGCGGTGCTGTGCAGCCTTCCAGATAGGACACATACGACCCCTTGTCAGCGATGATCAGAGTGCGTTCAAACTGGCCGGTATTTTCAGCGTTGATACGGAAATATGTCGAAAGTTCCATCGGACACCGTACACCCGGCGGAATATAAACAAATGAACCCGCCGAAAACACGGCCGAATTCAACGTTGCGAAAAAGTTATCAGATGCTGGAACCACGGAACCAAGGTACTTTTTAACCAGCTCAGGATGATTTTCTATCGCTTCACCGATTGAGCAAAAAATTACGCCAGCTTTGGCCAGTTCCTCCTGAAATGTCGTTCCCAAAGACACCGAATCAAACACTGCATCAACCGCAACTTTTCGCCCCTCTGAGGGCGTTGCATCCGCCCCTTCGACGCCGGCCAATATCATCTGTTCCTTTAAAGGAATACCAAGCTTTTTGTAGGTTTCCAATAACTTGGGGTCCACCTCATCCAACGATTTGGGCTTATCAACCATGCTTTTAGGCTGGGCGTAATAATACAGATCCTGATAGTCTATCTTAGGATATTCAACCATAGCCCAGGTTGGTTCTTCCAGTTGGGTCCATCGTTTAAATGCCGATAACCGCCAATCCGTCATCCATTCCGGTTCACCATTCTTTTCCGAAATCAACCTGACAATTTCTTCGTTTACGCCCTTTGGAACGTATTCCATTTCAATTTCAGTATCCCAACCATATTTATAGGTTCCCGAAATTGAACGCACCGTGTCTACAGTTTCCTGATCGACACCGTCTTTTACTTTAATTTCTTCTGTTATCGCCATGATCCTGTTCGCTTTCCCGTCATGCAGCTTTGTTACGATAGCGTCTATTTGCCTGTGACCAGGTTTCAACGAACCGTCGTATATCGTCTTCTTTTGTGTCTGGGCCAAGTGACACGCGCAGGCTGCTCCGACTTTCATCTTCGCTATATCCCATTGCCTGTAAAACGGGGCTCGGTGTAACTTTACCGCTGGAACAGGCAGAACCTGCAGAGACAGAAAATCCGGCCAAATCCATTGCCATAACCTGTGTTTCACCTTTCCAGCCGGGTGTTACCAGACAGCTGGTATTTGGCAATCGGTCACTAGATTTTGCGACAATCAACGTGTCTGCTTCATTCGCATTGATGGCATCTTCCAACAGATCTCGCAGCTCTGATACTTGTTCCCAAACACCGTTAGCTAAATCCTTCACCGCAGCCTCAGCCGCCGCCCCAAATCCGGCAATTCCGATCAGGTTTTCAGTCCCGGATCTGTGGCCCATTTCCTGACCGCCGCCAAGATTTCGGGCCACTATTTCCACACCTGATTTTAGCACCAAAGCCCCAACACCCCGGGGCCCGCCAAACTTGTGCGCCGACATGATCGCCATATCACACCCCAGCCAGCCAAACGAAACCGGCAATTTACCAAAACCCTGGGTAACGTCACTTACTGCCAGACCGTCAGGCAAATTCTGAATTACACCTGTTTCACCATTGGCCAATTGCACAGTAGATGATCCAGCATCTTCAATAACAATGTGGCCAGCCGCATCGGTTTTTAGGCTGGTTTGTGACCAGGCGACCACCGCTTCGTGCTCGACGGCGCAACATTGCAAATCACGACCTGCCAGTGCCAATGCCGCCGCCTCAGTAGCACCAGAAGTAAAAACGATGTCAGCCCCCTCTGCACCAAAGGCTTCGGATATCTGACTCCGAGCTTTTTCAAGAATTGCCTTTGCAGCGCGACCATTGAAATGGACCGATGACGGGTTACCAACAACTTCCATCGCCCCTGTCATCGCTGACTTTGCAGCTTCACAAAGTGGCGCCGAAGCATTCCAGTCCAGATAAACCTGGGTGCCCATCAATTATCATCCGCTAATTCAAACAACGTCGGAACCGCCGGGCACGGGATCAGCTCATTACGTACAACATCTGCCAAAGTTGTCCTTTGTAGGAAGACATAAACATTAGCTGACAAACATTCCCAAAGCCTGTTCGTCATTGATTGCGCGCGGGTACCAGAGGTTCCACCAGACGCCCCGCCACCTGTGTGCATAGCAGAAACAGTTTCTTCAACCGCATCGAGTATCTCTGAGACTCTGATTTTTTCGGCCGGAATCGCCAGACGATACCCGCCACCGGGTCCCCGAACGGAATATACCAGACCGGCACGGCGTAGTTTTACGAATAGCTGTTCCAAATAGGGCAGCGAAATATCCTGGCGTTTGGAAATATCCCCAAGCGAAGACAATGCATCCGTCGGTCGTGTTGCCAGATCAGCCAACGCAACCATTGCATATCGTCCTTTCGTGCTTAGTTTCACGGTCCAAACCCTTAATTTTGTTGACGTCAGCTGATGGGGCCATTACCCCACTGACAACAAATCCCGCCAATTGGCGGCTAATTTAGAATTGTTCTAAGGTGTCTGACTGAATTCGTCAAGAATTCCAATCATCATCTTGGCACTAAGACAGAGATTGCAATGCCCGAAGTAATATTTCCTGGCCCAGAGGGCCGCCTAGAAGGTCGCTATCACCCTCAGAAAGCCAAGGATGCGCCGATTGCGATCATATTGCATCCGCACCCGCAGTTTGGCGGCACCATGAACAACCGCGTGGTCTATAATATGCACTATGCGTTCCACAATATGGGCTTTACCGTTTTGCGGTTCAATTTTCGTGGCGTTGGCAGAAGCCAGGGCGAATATGATCAGGGCGTAGGCGAATTGTCTGATGCGGCATCGGCTCTTGATTACCTTCAGTCCATGAACCAGAATTCAAAGCATTGCTGGGTTGCCGGGTTTTCTTTTGGTGCCTGGATCGGAATGCAACTTTTGATGCGCCGCCCGGAAATCACCGGCTTTATTTCGGCGTCACCCCCTGCCAACATGTATGATTTTTCCTTCCTGGCGCCCTGCCCGGCCTCAGGCCTGATCATCAATGGCTCATCTGATCGGGTCGCCCCGCCAAAAGACACAGATTTGCTTGTCGAAAAACTGCACGAGCAAAAAGGCATCACCATCACCCACCAGGAATTGGAAGGCGCCGGGCACTTTTTTGAAGACCCCCATATGGAAACCATGATCGGCAATGTGGATGAATATGTTCGCCGCCGACTGACAGAAACCTCGCGATGACAAACACAGGCGCGCGGCTGGACAGCCAGTTCGCCTTTTTGACTGAAATCGACGGGCTTAAATCCATCAACCGGGCGACAACACTAAACGATGCATCCCGACCAGAAAACAGTGCCGAGCACAGCTGGCATGTCTGCCTCTTTGCGGTAGTGCTGGGCGAATATGCTGAAAATGACGTCGACATCAACCGGGTTATTCGGATGCTGTTAATCCATGACATTGTAGAAATTGACGCTGGCGATCACCCGATACATCTTGAATTTGATACCGCCAAAGTAGCAGCGGCCGAAACCAAAGCGGCAACTCGTTTATTTGGGCTGTTACCGGATGATCACGGAACCAATCTGCAAACGCTCTGGGATGAATTTGAGGCCAGCGAAACCCCCGACGCCATATTCGCCAAAGCCATTGACCGCCTGGCCCCGGTGTACCAGAACCTCAAATCGGGCGGTGCATCCTGGCACAAATATCGACCGACGATTGCACAGATCGAAACCCGCGTGGGCATCAAGGTTACACGGGGTGCACCGAAACTCTGGGCCTATACTCAGGGCCAGGTGGCAAAATTTTTTGCAGAAAATGGCCTGGACAACCCCTAGGTCACTACAATTGTATACCAAAGAATACTGCATTTGCATGGCGCGCTTTATCGGTTAGAAGCGCATAACGATTCCCTTACATCAAAGGACGCGCCCATGGCCAAGATTAAAGTCGAAAACCCTGTCGTTGAATTGGACGGTGATGAAATGACCCGGATCATCTGGGATTTCATCAAGCAGAAACTGATCCTGCCCTATCTGGACATTGATCTGTTATACTATGATCTGGGCATGGAAGTACGCGACGAAACCAACGATCAAATTACCATCGATGCCGCCGAAAAGATCCGTGAAATCGGCGTTGGCGTAAAATGCGCCACCATCACCCCGGACGAAGCACGGGTCGAAGAATTCGGCCTGAAAAAAATGTGGCGCAGCCCCAACGGCACCATCCGCAACATCCTGGGCGGCACAATTTTCCGCGCACCGATCATCTGCAAAAATGTACCCCGTCTGGTACCCGGCTGGACCCAGCCGATCGTCATTGGTCGCCACGCTTTTGGAGATCAATACAAAGCCACCGATTTCCTGTTCCCCGGCAAGGGCAAGCTGACGATGAAATTCGTTGGCGAAGATGGGTCGGTCATTGAAAAAGACATCTTTGATGCCCCTAGCGCCGGTGTGGCCATGGGGATGTATAATCTGGATGACAGCATCACAGATTTCGCCCGCGCCTCGCTGAATTATGGCCTGAAAATGGGCTGGCCGGTATATCTGTCCACCAAGAACACCATCCTCAAAGCCTATGATGGTCGCTTCAAGGATCTGTTCGCCAAAGTCTTCGAAGAAGAATTTGAGGCCAAATTCAAAGACGCCAACATCACCTATGAGCACCGCCTGATCGATGACATGGTTGCGGCGGCAATGAAATGGTCGGGCGGTTTTGTCTGGGCCTGCAAAAACTACGACGGCGACGTGCAATCCGACACCGTGGCCCAGGGCTTTGGCTCATTGGGGCTGATGACCAGTCAGCTGATGACGCCAGACGGCAAGATCGTAGAAGCCGAGGCCGCCCACGGCACCGTCACCCGCCACTATCGCCAGCACCAAAAAGGCGAAGCAACATCCACCAATTCCATCGCTTCGATCTATGCGTGGACCGGCGGCTTGAAACACCGTGCCAAGCTGGACAATAATGCTGATCTGGCCCGGTTTGCCGAGACCCTTGAAAAGGTCATCGTCGATACCGTTGAAAGTGGTTCAATGACCAAGGATCTGGCACTGCTGGTCGGCCCGGATCAAAAATGGCTGACCACCGAAGGTTTCCTGGAAAAAATAGATACAAATCTGCAAGAAGCCCTTTCAACATAAAAAATGCCCCCTCGATAATGTCATGAGGGGGCAAAATAATTACGCGAATAATTTGAACTAAGACCCGTTTACGAAGCGGGTTTTGGTTCTTCTGTTTGAACATCTGCGTTTGCTTCAGATATTGGTGTTGTTTTTGGTTTGCGTGTCCGGCGTTTCACAGGCTTGGTTTCCGGCGTTTCCACCAAACCACTATTACCCTGCTCGGCGATCGGCGCTACAATCACTGGCTGTTCAGCATAGGAAGGATCAATCGTACCATTACGTGGTTCTTGGCCCTGATCACTTTGCTTTGGCCTGTCACGTCCATCGTCGTCGCCCTGAGTCTGATGCTGCTGGTTTTGATCTGTTCGCGCCTGTTGGCGCTCGCGGTGTTCGCGTTCCTGGGCTTCACGTTTTACTTCAATTTCGCGCTGTGCTTCGATATGCATGCGCGTGTAATGTTCAGAATGCTGTTGAAAATTTTCGGCCGCCACTCGGTCGTTACCTAGGGTCGCATCCCGCGCCAGCTGGTTATATTTCTCAATAATTTGCTGGGGTGTACCGCGTACTTTTCCCTCAGGCCCTGAGCTGTCAAATACCCGGTTCATGTTATTACCGGACTGACGGTTACGGTTATTGTTTTTATTGCGCGAACGCGACTTAGGAGATCTCATGTGATTTAATGTCCAGCCTTTTGGCTTGTTTTGAACCTCTGCCGATATTCATTGCGGCGGAAAATTTTGAACCGGGTTCGATTGGATTTGCAGCTTATTTAGCAGGGCGGGATCCAGTCCCAAACTCTGTGTGTTGCTGAATATGCATGCTACCCGAGGAAAAACAAGCAAAAACAGCGCGAATTCATCATTTTGGGTACAGTTGCGCAATATGGCGCCCATTATTGCGCCCGCGACCCTAAAACCACACGATTCCGGCCGCCCAGATCATTGCGAATCTCGATATTCTGCAGGCCGGCTTTCTCAAAAAACCCGCAGACTGCCACGCCCTGGGTTGGCCCAATTTCAACAATCAATCGCCCCCCGGGTTTCAAATGGTCCATAACGCTGGCACAAATTGCCCGGTAGGACTCCAACCCATCTAAGCCGTCGGTCAGGGCGACACGGGGTTCATGGTCTCGCACTTCGGGCTGCAGACCATCCATTTCAGATGCTGCAATATAGGGCGGGTTAGAAACGATTAGATCAAACAAAGCTGTCTTATTCGGATGGCTGGCATCCACCGGGGCAAACCAAATCCCCTGTCGCAACATTACCTGTCCAGACAGCTCCAGCGCATCCCGGTTTTCTGCTGCGATCTTCCAGGCCAAAGCTGACACCTCAACGCCCATACCACTGGTGCCCGGACGCTCCAGTAATAAAGTGTACAAAATACAACCAGAGCCGGTGCCAAGGTCCAGAACCGTCTGAAAACTCTGTTCCAGAGCAACATCAACCAATAATTCGGTTTCCGGCCTTGGGTCTAAAACTGCAGGCCCAACTTTAAAAACCCGGCCGTAAAATTCCCGTTCCCCGGTTATATGTGAAACAGGCGATCGTTGTGCCCGCTTCAGCAATGCCCCCCGGTAGGCATCGGCCACAGATTGCGATAGCGGGTCATCATAGATCGACCTGACAGTATCGCGGCTGACCCCGAAAACATGGGCAATCAACACCCGCGCATCTGTTGCCGGGTCGGCAATGTCAGCACTGCGCAGAAAACTGGACCCGGCAGTTTGCGCCTCCGCGGCTGTCATGCCTGCCACTATTTCCGGCGTCATACCCCCATCTCAGCCAGCATATTGGCTTGATCATCTGCAATAAGGGCATCAATGATTTCGTCCAACTCACCGGCCATTATCTGATCAAGTTTATACAATGTCAGATTGATCCGATGATCACTCATGCGACCTTGGGGGAAATTGTAGGTTCGGATACGCTCCGAGCGATCCCCCGACCCGACTTGCGATTTGCGTGTATCAGATCGTTCATCATGCTGGCGCTGTCGCTCGGCGTCATAAAGCCGGGTGCGCAGAACTTCCATTGCAATCTCGCGATTACGATGCTGGGATTTCTCAGAACTGGTGACAATGATCCCGGTGGGAATATGGGTAATCCTGACGGCGGAATCCGTCGTATTCACATGCTGCCCGCCGGCCCCGCTGGCGCGCATTGTATCAATCCGGATATCAGTGGAGGGTATGTCAATGTCCACCTCCTGTGCCTCCGGCAACACCGCTACAGTCGCCGCAGATGTATGAATGCGCCCGCCACTTTCGGTTTCCGGCACCCGCTGCACCCGGTGAACCCCGCTTTCATATTTCAAGCGGGCAAATACCCCGACACCCTTCACGTTAGCTATGACTTCGCGAATGCCACCAAGTTCGGTCTGGCTTTCTGCAATTATCTGAAATTGCCAGCCGCTTGTTTCGCAATATCGCTGATACATGCGCAGTAAATCCGCCGCGAACAACGCCGCCTCTTCGCCACCGGTACCGGGGCGAATTTCAATGATGGCCGGGCGTGCATCAGCCGCATCCTTGGGCAAAAGCGCGATACGCAGGTTTTGTTCCACCTCGGGCAGACGGGCCTTAAGCACAGGCAGCTCTTCATCCGCCAGCGCTTTCATTTCAGGGTCTTTTGCCCATGCCTCTGCCTCAGCAATATCATCCAGTATCTGACGATATTCCGCGATTTCAGTCACAACGGGCCGTAGATCGGCGTACTCTTTTCCCAGCGCAGCAATGTCGCCACCACCAGTGGCCATGCTGGCCTCCAGGAATTCAAACCGCTCAGTTATTTGTCGAAGTTTATCTAAAGGAACCATAACAGCCTGTTGCCCGTTGGTATCGGTCAGGTCAAGGGGTGGAAAATTGCAAAACTTATGCTATCTTCCGGTCATGTGGAAACCATTGGCAATAGTTATGCTGCTGCCCACCTTCGCAATTGCAGGTGGAGAAGATGAAATTGCTGCTGCAAATGCGCTGTCCAAAAGCCCCTATGACTATTTCTGTACCGGTGTCGATGGATCACGGTATGAATTGGGCGAAGTTGTTTGTCTGGTGAACAACAGTTGCACCCAGGCCTATCTGGCAAAATGCGACATGAGCCTGAACAGCCCGATGTGGCGAGAGGTTCAGGATAGCTGCCCGGTATCTAATTTACTCTATCGTTTCAAAAACCTGCAGCCACTTCTTGATTCTGGTGCGATTGACACCCAGGTCGCCAATACCAAATCGTAATCGACCATAGATTGTCAGTTGGCTGCCACCGCGTGCGCGTTCGATTAAGACGGTTGTATAGTCGGGCGCTCCCAGAAAAAGCGACCGTGTAATATAGGTTATTTTACCTTCGGCCACCCTGCCCGCCAGGACTTTGGTTCTGGGCGTTGCCTTTGCTATTTCATCAAACACCGTTAGGGCCGCCGCTGCAGAACCGCGAACCGGTACCGTGGTTCTGTAGCCCGATATCTTGGAAACGGTCTGCTTAATCGGCGCGTCATGCCATTTTTCCACCGATGATGGCGCCAATCGCATCCACAATTGCGACACCACAAAAGCAACTCCTATCCAGATAAGTATCTTCATCCTGCTGTCCGTTTATTCCAGAGCAACAAACACATTATATCTGTCGCCGCGTGGGCCCCGGCAATTGCCGTCGCCCCGGTGGTATCAAACGGTGGTGATACCTCAACCACGTCACCGCCAACAAAATTCATACCCGCCATATCGCGCAATATTGCGCTGGCTTGCCATGTCGCCAGCCCACCCCAAACCGGCGTGCCGGTTCCTGGTGCAAATGCCGGATCCAACCCGTCGATATCAAACGTCAGATACGCCGCATGGTCGCCAACAATCTCTTTCACCCGCTTTGCAACTGCGGCTGGTCCCATTTCGTGAACCTGTCGGGCGTTGATAATATTAAACCCCAATGTGTCAGAATTTTTGGTGCGAATACCAATCTGGACAGACCGCTTGGGATCAACCAACCCCTGCTTTACTGCCTTATAGAACATGGTTCCATGACAAATCCGATCCATATCATCATCCGCCCATGTATCGGTATGGGCATCAAACTGTACCAACGATAACGGGCCGTATTTTTCGGCATAAGCGCGCAGGATCGGATAAGTAATATAGTGATCCCCCCCCAGCGCCAAAGTACCCGGACCGACCGCAAGTATCTTACTGATATGTTCTGTCAATCGCGCCGGAAAATCTGCAACATGGCCATAATCAAACGCCAGGTCCCCGCTATCCACCACGGCAAATTCAGACAAAGGATCAAACCCCCAACCATAGGGCGGATCACCCGGTTGCAAAGCGCTTGCCTCTCGGATTGCCCGTGGCCCCAGCCGTGTTCCGGGCCGGTTGGTCACAGCCTGATCAAAGGGAATGCCTGTTACAACAAGGTCAGCACCACTGACATCCTTCGTGTAGCGCCGCCTTAAAAATGAAGTCGCACCGCTAAATGTGTTTTCAAATGCCAGACCTTTCAGGTCTTCCCTGCTAAATGCTGTATCCGCATCATCTTTTGCATTCTTTAGTGCCATCTGATCATTCCAATTCTTGGTACATCTTAACGATATCAAATCCGACGCCACGATCAACAACCCATGTGGACTATGCCTGTCGGTCGGTCGATAACAGGTGCGCACCGGAACCAAGGGGGAAACAATGGGCAATGTATCTGACGACCTGGTTCGTGATCCAAATGGTGGCATGCCAAGGCTGTTGGAAATAATGCGCCGTCTTCGTGATCCTCAAACCGGTTGCCCCTGGGATATAGAACAGGACTTTACCAGTATCGCCCCCTACACAATCGAAGAAGCTTATGAAGTCGCAGATGCAATCCAGCGTCAAAACTGGCCTGACCTGCAGGATGAGCTTGGCGATTTGCTGCTGCAAACAGTCTATCATGCAGCCATCGGACAAGAGGCCGGATTGTTTGATTTTGATCGTATCGCCAATGGTATTTCTAACAAAATGGTTGCGCGTCACCCCCATGTTTTCGGCAACGAAAGCCGCGAAAAGTCATCAGAGCAACAAACAATCGACTGGGAACAAATCAAGGCAAACGAAAGATCTGCAAAACCGGACACTGGCACACTTGATGGTGTTGCCGCTAATTTGCCCGCCTTGCTTCGGGCCGTAAAACTACAAAACAGAGCCGCCCGAGTAGGGTTTGACTGGCCCAGCACAGATCAGGTTATCGATAAAATTGCCGAAGAGGCAGATGAATTGCGTCAGGCGATTGCGCAAGAAACGCCTGCGGAAGTAGAGGAAGAATTTGGCGATTTATTGTTTGTTATTGCCAATCTTGCACGGCATCTAAAAATCAACCCGGAAACGGCCCTACGTTCAGCAAACAGTAAGTTTGTCAGACGGTTCGAAAGCGTAGAAGAAAAACTCAGATCCCTTGGCAAACGCCCTGAACAATCAAATCTTGCCGAGATGGATGCGCTTTGGGATGCAGTTAAAAGCGACGAAAAAAACCCGGTAAAGGAATAAAGTATTGACCAACTAAAAGACTCAGGTATACATCGGATCACCCAATCAGGAGAATGTAATGTCGCTGAAACACCTGGGCGCATTCGCTATTACACTAATTGCAATTACGCCTGCCTACGCCGAAGAAGTAAACGTATACTCTTACCGGCAGCCAGGATTGATCAAACCTCTGACGGACGCATTTACCGCAAAGACAGGGATAGACGTCAATGTAGCATACTTGGACAAAGGCATGATCGAACGTCTGTTAGCCGAAGGCGACCGTTCGCCTGCCGATGTTATCCTGACAGTTGATATTTCACGCCTTGCTAAAGCTGTGGAATCCGGTGTGACCCAATCGGTCCAGTCTGCGACAATGCAGGCCAATGTACCGGCGGAATTTAGGGATCCAAAGGGCCATTGGTGGGGCCTGACAACACGCGCCAGAATTATCTATGCCAGCAAAGACCGCGTCGCCGAAGGTGAAATTACAACCTACGAAGATTTGGCCAACCCAAAATGGGAAGGCCGAATTTGCAGCCGCTCTGGTACGCACGCCTATTCCAATGGGCTTGTATCTGCGATGATAACCCATCGCGGGATAGAAGAAACACGCGGTTGGCTCGCCGGTATTAAATCAAACCTGGCCCGTCGTCCCCAGGGCAATGACCGGGCGCAGATTAAGGCCATATGGGCCGGACAATGCGACATTGCATTGGGCAATACATATTATATGGGAAAAATGCTGGCGAACCCCGAACAGGCAGATTGGGCTGACTCGGTTCGCCTTGATTTTCCGAAATTTGAATTGGGGGGCACCCATATGAATGTTTCTGGTGTTGCCATGACCAAAGCCGCCCCCAATGCAGATGAAGCACTAAAATTCATGGAATTTTTAACCTCACCGCAAGCACAGGAATTATATGCAGAAGCAAATTACGAATACCCGATAGCACCCGGAACGAAAGCCTCTGATATTGTACAAAGTTGGGGTGATTTTACCCCAGATAATATTAACCTTATGGAAATGGCCGGTTTCCGCGCACAGGCGCTCCGATTGGCCGAAGAAGTGGATTTTGACGGCTAGGCGATAATAAGAGCACCCGGGAAACCCGGCTTTACATCCTAGGGCCACTCCGACAAAATCACTTTTTAACGGCGGGTAGGCCTATGACACGTAAGATTATAATTGATACGGATCCAGGTCAGGATGACGCCGTCGCAATATTATTGGCACTGGCCAGCCCCGAACAACTGAACCTGTTGGGTATCACCTGCGTTGCTGGAAATGTCCCGTTACCGCTGACAACAATTAACGCCCGAAAAATCTGTGAAGTTGCCGGCAAACCCAACGTAAAAATATTCGCTGGTTGTGACGCTCCATTGCAACGCAAACTGGTAACAGCCGAGCATGTCCATGGAAAAACCGGACTTGATGGTGTCTCATTGCCAGATCCAACGATGCCACTGCAATCGCAACATGCCGTTGATTTTATCATTGATACTTTAAGAACTGAACCAACCGGTAGTGTTACTTTATGCCCCCTTGGTCCGTTAACAAATATTGCAACGGCGTTTCAAAAAGCGCCAGACATACCCCGGCGTGTCGCAGAGATAGTATTGATGGGGGGCGCCTATTTCGAAGTTGGTAACATCACCCCGGCTGCAGAATTTAACATCTATGTTGATCCGGAAGCTGCTGATATTGTTTTCAAATCCGGGGTCAAAACAACCGTGATGCCACTTGATCTGACCCATCAGGCTCTGGTCACCGCCCCGATTATCGAAAAATTTAAATCATTGGGAACTGAGATAGGCGATGTGGTTGCCGGGTGGACAAACTTTTTTGAACGTTTTGACAAAGAAAAATATGGATCCGCCGGTGCACCTTTGCATGATCCGACCGTCATCGGATATCTCCTGCAGCCAAACTTATTCAGCGGGCGTCATATCAATGTTGAAATTGAAACGAATAGTGAATTAACTCTGGGTATGACAGTTGCTGACTGGTGGGGGGTAACGGGGCGAAAACCAAATGCCATGTTCATGGGAAGCATCGACGCAAACGGTTTTTTTGAACTTCTGACAAAGCGGTTGGCCCGCCTATGAGCGCATCGCTCCACCTTGGTTCATTGGAAGACATAGATGCGCTTACTTTACTTGTCTCGGCATTTCACGATCACATTGGCGTGGATCAGACTAAGGATGAAACACGCAAGGCCCTGCACCCCCTTTTACAGGGTATCCCCCATGGCGTTGCCTATCTGATTGGGCCTCGCAAATCCCCCGTCGGCTACATAATCATTTCATTTGGATATTCACTGGAATTTGGTGGCATTGACGGTTTTATTGATGAATTTTTTATCCGCACAAATATTCGGCGACGAGGTATGGGCACTGAAGTGCTGGCCAGCCTGTTACCCGCACTTTCCGATCATGGTGTGAAAGCCCTGCATCTTGCAGTGGCTAAGAACAATCGGGCGGAAAAACTCTATTCGCGGGCCGGATTTCGGATGCGTGACGGGCATCATTTGATGACACGGGAACTGTAGGGGATGTTTTGACAAGATCGCATTCCATCCCGTTCGACAATACGTTCTCGGCCCTTCCAGATCGGTTTTTTACACGCCAGAAACCGGTTGGCGTCGTTTCCCCGACAATGATTGCGACCAACAATAACCTCGCCGTTAGCCTGGGAATTGATACCACCTGGTTGCAAAGCGCTGATGCAACTGCGGTATTTTCAGGCAACATTGTTCCACTCGGTGCAAACCCGTTGGCACAGGTCTATGCCGGCCATCAGTTTGGCGGATGGAGCCCGCAATTAGGTGACGGTCGGGCGATAATGTTGGGCGAAGTTCTCGATCAACAGGGTAAAAGACGGGACATTCAATTAAAGGGATCAGGTCGCACCCCCTATTCACGGGGCGGTGATGGGCGCGCCTGGTTGGGTCCGGTCTTGCGGGAATACATCATATCTGAGGCCATGCATGCTTTGGGCGTCCCAACCACGCGCGCACTTGCAGCCATCGCAACCGGTGAAACGGTACAACGGGAAACCGCCCTGCCCGGCGCGGTTTTAACCCGTGTTGCCGCCAGTCACGTTCGGGTTGGTACATTTCAATATTTCGCAGCCCGTCAAGATACAGAAGCACTGCAAATCCTCTGTGATTATGTTATAAACCGGCATTATCCCGACGCTGAATCCCCCTTAGATCTACTATATGCTGTCATGGAAAATCAGGCCTTACTAATCGCCAAATGGATGTCGGTTGGGTTTATCCACGGTGTCATGAATACCGACAATATGGCGATATCCGGGGAAACAATTGATTATGGGCCCTGCGCCTTCATGGATACCTACCACCGCGATACAGTGTTTAGTTCGATCGACCGTTATGGTCGATACGCCTATAATAAACAGCCAGAAATTGCAGTTTGGAATCTGGCACAATTCGCCTCATGTTTGCTCCCCCTGATGGGGGAAGAAAAACACGCCATTAAACTTGCCACAAACGCGGTTCACAGTTTTCCGGATCGCTATGCCGTGCATTGGCTGACGATTTTTCGCAGAAAAATCGGGCTGAAAACAGAACACGACGGGGATAAGGAATTGATAGAACATTTTCTCACAGGGCTTACGCAAAGCAAAACCGATTTTACCAATGGGTTCCGGGCGTTGCTACAGCGTAACCTTCCAAAGGAAATGCAGGATTGGCAGGCAGACTGGCAAACGCGTCTTGAATTTGAATCGGGCGATATTGATGCGACTATGGCAGCTGTAAATCCAATCTATATTCCCAGAAATCACCTGATTGAAAAAATGATCCAGTCAGCGGTATCAGGTGACTACGCCCCGTTTTTTGATTTTTCCGCCGTGTTATCTGATCCATTTACACAACAAACGGGAAAGGCAATTTATAGCGAGCCACCGATGCCGGAAGAAGTTGTCAGAAACACCTTTTGCGGTACATAAACAGGGCAAAACTATCCGAAAAACCAATTGTGTTCAATCAAAGCTGATTTGTCCAAATTCTTTAAAACTCAGGAAAAACCACTATCTCAGACATAAGATCGTAAAATCCATTTGTTGTTTGATGGGCTACAACATACGCAAATGTACCGGTCTGAACAGACATCGCCAACCGGGTCGCATCATTGAAATTTTAAAACCGCTTTGATGCAGTTATTATTGCTTTGCAAGGGGCTGATCGCCAGCTCGGCAATCACCCTGCCGCTATCTCCGCGACGCTGAAAGAAGATAAAGCTGACTTTAACAGCCCCCAACGTTGCTTACATCAACTGGCACGGTAACGCTATATTCCTGCGCAATGGATTGGTCGTAATCAAAATCAATCGGGTAAAAATCCGGGCATCGCCCTGGACCAATTTCCTATCTGGGTTGGTGCACATTGCGCCAATAAACCGGGCAACAACCTGTTTATACCCT